>ERZ808051.674-NODE-674-length-32269-cov-11.239252_pt1 | contig 32269 bp, 34 predicted proteins | sample MGYA00380199_ERZ808051 | MGnify/ENA primary metagenome ERZ808051 (study PRJEB31490, sample SAMN06133391) | mouse gut metagenome | isolation source: J11 | host: mice | place: China: Chengdu | collected 2015-05 ...
AGTGAAACAATTTTCATAAACTGTTTATCACGAAGCTCTCTTGCTACTGGTCCAAAAATACGGGTTCCTCTCGGAGTCTTATCCTCCTTGATGATGACAGCAGCATTTTCGTCAAATCTGATATAAGATCCGTCTTTACGACGAGCGCCTTTCACACTGCGAACAACTACGGCTTTCACAACGTCGCCTTTTTTTACAACGCCGCCTGGTGTTGCATCTTTAACCGTAGCAATGATGATATCACCAATACGCGCATATCTTCTTGTAGAACCGCCCACAACGCGAATGCAGAGAAGCTCTTTTGCACCTGTATTGTCAGCGACCTTAAGTCTGCTTTCCTGTTGAATCATGCTGATCTCTCCTTCTTCAATATTCTGTTGATTGTCAATCTGCTTAGTTGTTCTTAGGCGATGCTCTTTATCGCCTTAGAAGAACTCTTTGTCATTTTTCCGACTTTGCGAAGCAAATGTCGCAGACAAAGTTTTCGTTTTTCTTAGGTGGCGTTCTTTGACACCTTAGAAATTCTTTTCGTTCTGTCTTACCCGACTTTGCGAAGCAAATGTCGCAGACAAAGCTTTAGTTTTTCTTAGGCGGCGTATTCCAGACGCCTTAGAGAAACTCTTTGTCTTATTACTTTGCTCTCTCGACAATCTCAACAAGTCTCCATCTCTTATCTTTGGACAAGGGTCTGGTTTCCATTACTTTAACTGTATCGCCGATGTTGCACTCATTCTTCTCATCATGTGCTTTCAATTTATACGTTCTCTTTACAATTTTGCTGTAAAGCGGATGCTTAACATGATCTTCAATGGCTACCACGATCGTTTTATCCATCTTATTACTGGTTACTTTACCAGTACGTGTTTTTCTCAAATTTCTTTCCACGATTGGCTCTCCTTTCCTATGATTTCGCTAATGCGAAATTATTTCCGCTTAGTTTGCACTTTTTGCTTTTTCAGTAATCACAGTCTGGATTCTGGCGATATTTCTTCTCACATCTTTGATCCTGGCCGTATTGTCTAACTGATTTGTCGCATTCTGGAATCTCAAATTGAAAAGCTCTTTCTTAGCATCAACCAATTCCTGTGCTAATTCTGCATCTGATTTCTTCTTTAAATCCTCTACAAATTTATTAATTTTCATTCGATACACCGCCTTCCAAATCAGCTTTAGAAACGATCTTACATTTGCAAGGAAGCTTGTGTGTTGCAAGACGTAACGCTTCTTTAGCTACATCCTCAGCTACTCCTGAAATCTCAAACATTACGCGGCCCGGTTTAACAACTGCTACCCAATATTCCAGAGTACCCTTACCGGAACCCATACGCGTTTCAGCCGGTTTCGCTGTTACAGGTTTATCAGGGAAAATCTTGATCCAAACTTTACCGCCACGCTTGATATGACGAGTCATCGCAATACGGGCTGCCTCGATCTGGTTTGATTTGATCCAACATGGCTCCATCGCAATAATACCGTATTCACCGTAAGTGATCATATTACCGCGAGTAGCTTTACCGCGCATAGAACCACGGAACTGTTTACGACGTTTTACTCTCTTAGGCATTAACATTATTTATCGCTCCCTTCCACATTAGATTTAGTCGGAAGTACCTCACCTTTGTAAATCCATACTTTGACGCCGACTTTACCATAAGTTGTGTCAGCCTCTGCAAAACCATAATCGATATCTGCTCTCAAAGTCTGAAGCGGAATAGTACCCTCGCTGTAGAATTCTGTACGTGCCATATCCGCTCCGCCAAGACGACCGGATACGGAAGTTTTGATACCCTGTGCGCCTGCTTTCATGGTTCTGCCCATGCAGGACTTCATAGCACGTCTGAAAGAAACACGATTCTCAAGCTGCTGCGCAATATTCTCAGCAACAAGCTGGGCATCCTTGTCAGGTCTCTTAATCTCTTTGATATCCACAAATACTTTCTTACTTGTCAGCTTAGAAAGCTCTTTCTTTGTCACTTCGATCTCTGCACCGCCCTTACCGATTACAACACCCGGTTTAGCAGTATAGATAATAACCTTAACTCTGTCAGATGCTCTCTCGATCTCAATCTTAGCGATACCGGCGCTATATAATTTCTTCTTTAAGTACTGTCTGATGTTGTAGTCTTCTACCAAGAAATCAGAAAACTCTGCATCAGCATACCATTTGGAATCCCAATCTTTAATGATGCCGACTCTAAGGCCGTGTGGATTAACTTTCTGTCCCATGTTGTTCTCCTTCCTATATAATCCTATCTTTCATCGAGCACGATTGTAATGTGGCTCATTCTCTTCTCAATCCTGTATGCCCTGCCCTGCGCTCTCGGTCTTACACGCTTCATTGTCGGTCCTTTGTTTGCATAACACTCTGCAACGTAAAGGTTTTCAGCGTTCATACCGTTGTTGTTCTCTGCATTAGCGATTGCAGACTCAAGCAGTTTCTTGATAATGCTCGATGCATATCTCGGATTATACGCAAGGATTGCAAGTGCCGTCTCTGCGTCCTTTCCTCTGATGGCATCCAATACGAAACACGCTTTCTGTACAGACACTCTTGCATAAGACAGCTTAGCGGAGGGTCTTGTATCTTTCTTCGCATTTCTTTCTCTCTTTATCTGGGATCTATGTCCTTTAGCCATAGATTACAACCTCCTTTCAAATTAGCGAACTTTAGACTTTCTCTCGTCCTTGTCATGTCCTCTATAAGTTCTGGTTGCAACGAACTCACCGAGTTTGTGTCCAACCATGTCCTCTGTAACATATACCGGTACGTGCTTTCTTCCGTCATGAACAGCAAATGTGTGTCCAACAAAAGACGGGAAAATCGTAGAACGACGGGACCAGGTCTTGATAACCTGTTTCTGTCCTGACGCATTCATTGCATCTACTTTTTTCAATAAGCTCGCATCTGCAAACGGTCCTTTTTTCAATGATCTAGCCATTTCAAACCTCCTGATTTATTTTCATATTCTCACGATACCGGAAGAATCGCCTGGCGATTCTTCCAAACAAAACTTGGTTTTTCTTAGGTAACGTCCTTTAGATGCCTCAGAAAACCTTTTTGTCCTGTATTTCACCGACTTTGCGAAGCAAACGTCGCAGACAAAACTTAGTTTTTCTTAGGCGGCGTCCTCTAGACGCCTTAGAAAACCTTTTTGTCTTATTACTTAATTGCTCTACCGTCTCTTCTTCTTACGATCAGCTTGTTGGACGCTTTTTTCTTCTTACGTGTCTTCAAGCCAAGTGCAGGTTTGCCCCAAGGTGTGCAAGGACCGGGACGACCAATCGGAGCTCTACCCTCACCACCACCGTGCGGATGGTCGTTAGGGTTCATAACGGAACCACGAACCGTAGGACGAATACCCATATGGCGCTTACGTCCTGCTTTACCAATTTTGATCAGGTTGTGATCTACATTGCCGACTGTGCCGACAGTTGCACGGCATACGATCGGAACCATTCTCATTTCGCCGGAAGGCAGTCTCAATGTCGCATACTTGCCTTCTTTTGCCATGAGCTGTGCGCTGTTTCCTGCGGAACGAACCATCTGTCCGCCCTTGCCAGGATGCAGCTCGATGTTATGAACCAGCGTACCTACCGGAATCGAAGCCAGCGGCAGGCAGTTGCCCACTCTGATCTCTGCATCGGCACCGTTCATAACTTTCATGCCGTCTTTCAATCCTTCGGGTGCAAGGATGTATGCTTTCTCACCATCCTCATAGCAGATCAGCGCGATATTCGCTGTTCTGTTCGGATCGTACTCGATTCCGATTACTTTAGCGGCAATGCCGTCCTTATTTCTCTTGAAATCAATGTTTCTATATAATCTTCTGCTTCCGCCGCCATGATGTCTTACCGTGATCTTACCCTGGTTATTACGTCCTGCATTCTTTTTGAGCGATGTGCAAAGAGACTTCTCAGGAGTCTTCTTCGTAATCTCAGAAAAATCAGAACCTGTCATGTTACGTCTGGAAGGTGTATATGGGTTATATGTCTTAATTCCCATGATCTTATCTCCTTTTCCGATGATTTAGCGCGGCGCTTATACAGCCCGCATACATTATCCCTGCTTCTAAGGCGATGTGCTTTACCGCCTTAAAAGAACTCTTTATCAGACATAATTCTTTATGTCCTGTTACAGCCCTGCAAAAATCTCGATATCTTTGCTGTCCTGTGTCAACTGCACGATTGCTTTCTTGGTCTTAGCTGTCTTACCATATACCATGCCACGTCTCTTTTTTTTGCCGTCCATGTTCATCGTATTGACTTTTGCAACTTTCGTTCCCTCAAACATTTTCTCAACAGCTTCTTTGATCTGCGTCTTGTTTGCTTCCGGATGAACTAAGAAAGTATATTTTTTCTCGCTCATACCTGCCATGCTCTTCTCCGTGATGACGGGTTTGAGGATTACATCATAATATTGGATCGCTGCCATTATGCATACACCTCCTCAATCTTTGCCACAGCATCCTTGGTGAGTACGAGCGTATCGCCTTTCAGGATGTCGTATACGTTGATGTTCTCTGCTACTGCCGTAGATACTTTAGGGAGATTTCTTGCTGAGCTGATCACGTTTGTATCCTGCTCACCGATCACTACCATTGCTTTCTCTACTTTCAGGTTATCCATAACCTGTTTGAACTTCTTTGTCTTAATCTCGTCAAGCTTCAGCTCATCTAAAACGATCAGCTTATTCTCCTGTACCCTGCTCGTCAGAACAGACTTAAGAGCCGCCTGCTTCTCTTTCTTGTTCATCTTGAAAGAGTAGTCTCTCGGAACGGGAGCAAATACAACGCCGCCGCCTTTCCACTGAGGAGCTCTTGTGGAACCCTGTCTTGCATGACCTGTTCCTTTCTGTCTCCAGGGCTTTCTTCCGCCGCCGGAAACTTCAGCGCGGGTCTTTGCTTTCTGTGTACCCTGACGTTTATTCGCAAGCGTCTGGACAACTGCCATGTGTACTAAGTGCTCATTGATCTCGACACCAAACACCGCATCGTTTAAGTCCATCTTGCCGACTTCTTTACCTTCCATATTATAAACAGATACGTTTGCCATCTGAATGGTCCTCCTTTCATCTGTGACTCAGGTCACTATTTCACATCAACCTTAGTTGTCTCTTTGATAGTTACCAAGGCTTTCTTCGGGCCAGGTACGGCTCCTTTGACAAGAATCAGATTCTTGTCCGCATCGACTCTCACTACCGTAAGATTCTGTACCGTTACTTTTACGCAGCCCATATGTCCCGGCATGCCTTTTCCTTTGAACACTTTGCTCGGTGAAGAACATGCACCGTTGGAACCCTGATGACGATGAAATTTGGAACCGTGAGTCATAGGTCCTCTGTGCTGGCCATGTCTCTTGATCGCACCCTGGAATCCTTTACCTTTGGAGATCGCCGTTGCGTCAACATGGTCGCCCGTCTCAAAAATATCCGCTTTGATCTCGCTTCCGAGCGTGTACTCTTCTGCGTTCTCGAACTTAAATTCTCTGACATATCTCTTGCTGGACACACCCGCTTTATCAAAGTGGCCTTTCAGTGCTTTGTTAACGCCGTGTCTGTGGATCACTTCCTTTTTACCAGCCTTGTCCTTATTGACAGTTCTGTCTTTCTTATCCACAAATCCAACCTGAACGGCACTGTATCCATCGTTCTCTACTGTCTTGATCTGTGTCACTGCACAAGGGCCAGCCTGAAGTACGGTAACGGGTGTTAATGTTCCGTCTTCGTTGAAGATTTGAGTCATTCCGACTTTTGTTGCTAAAATAGCTTTCTTCATTCCTTTTACCTCCTGTTATTCTACAGCGGGCCAATAAGCTCATGCGCTCTGCACTTTACTTCTGGCCATCCTAGTAGGGGTCTTATTTGTTCTTCATCTTAATGTCAATATAAACACCTGCGGGCATCTCTAATCTCTGCAGCGCATCAACCGTCTTGGGTGTAGGCGTGATGATGTCGATGAGTCTCTTGTGAGTTCTCTGCTCGAACTGCTCTCTGGAGTCTTTGTACTTGTGAACCGCTCTAAGAATCGTAACTACTTCTTTCTTAGTGGGAAGCGGTACAGGTCCGCTCACCTGAGATCCGTTCTTCTTCACTGTTTCGATGATTTTCTTTGCAGATGCATCAACCAACTGATGATCATAAGCCTTTAATGTAATTCTCATTACTTGACTTGCCATAAAAAAAGTCGCCTCCTTTTCGCACTTTTTGTTTCTAAGTACGACAAGCGGTGACTGTACACTCTCCCGTGTGTGTCCTATTCTAAAACACTAACCACGTTGTCTCCGGCATAACCGGACATTCTTGCTTGTACAGTGACTTGTCGTCAGTTTCCTAACTTGACATTCGCTCCACGGAAAACCTGCCACATGGGCAGCAACCTCACGCTTCATAGCTATCATGCCACAGCAATGACTAGTATATATGATGTTTGAGAAAGATGCAAGTGTTTTTTAGCAAAATTGTAAAATTTTTCTCATCAAAATTATTCAATGTTGACAAAACATTGGAGCCGGTTTACCGCACCCGCAAAAAAACAAGCGCAAATCTTTTTTCTATGTTATTCTAATCTTATATTATTACAATGTACTACATATGGAAAGGACTTTAAAAACAATGTGGATAGCCGACAACTGGAAAGATTATGAAGTGATCGACACCTCCCAGGGTGAGAAACTGGAGCGTTGGGGAGATTATATTCTCGTGCGCCCCGACCCCCAGGTCATCTGGAACACCGACAAAGAAGATCCCCGCTGGAGACGCAAAAACGGACACTACCACCGCAGCTCCAAGGGCGGCGGTGAATGGGAGTTCTTCCATCTGCCGCAGGAATGGAGCATCCGCTATCAGGAACTGACCTTTCATCTGAAGCCCTTTAGCTTCAAACATACAGGACTTTTCCCGGAACAGGCCGTCAACTGGGATTGGTTTTCTTCTATTATAAAGGGTGCCGGCCGGCCGGTCAAAGTATTGAACCTCTTCGCTTATACCGGCGGCGCCACACTCGCTGCCGCCAAGGCCGGTGCAAGCGTCACTCATGTAGACGCCTCCAAGGGCATGGTCGCCTGGGCCAAAGAGAATGCCGCCGCTTCCGGACTGGCAAAGGCCCCGATCCGCTGGCTCGTAGATGACTGTGTAAAATTCGTGGAACGGGAAATACGCCGCGGCAATACTTACGATGCCATCATCATGGATCCACCCTCCTATGGCAGAGGCCCCAAGGGAGAAATCTGGAAAATAGAAGAGAGCATCTTTCCTTTCATCCGGCTCACCACCCAGATCCTGTCAAAAGATGCCCTGTTTTACCTCGTTAATTCCTATACGACCGGCTTACAGCCCGCCGTATTGAGCTATATGATCCACACTGCCCTTGTGCCTGATTTCGGCGGTCATGTGGAAGCCTCGGAAATAGGCCTGCCCGTCACATCTAACGGTCTGATCCTGCCCTGCGGCGCTTCCGGACGATGGACCGGCTTATGCAAATGCAGCAATGATGAAGATCATAACAGCCCATAAGAGGGTCATTACTGCCATCATGATCCCAAAGAAGATCAGATACGCCTTGAAAAAGTTGGATTTGCTCTTCTTCTCCGTACTGCTGAACGCCCATACAAACATCATGATGATGTTCACGCAGGGAATCATCATAAGCACCATGGACAAAACCCACTCACTGACTTTAACGGGTTCCTCCAGCTCCAGCTGGTTGTCCATGTAGGGCGGCACATTGCCGTATGGCTGATAATTATTATAATTCTGGTATGTATTATTGCCGTTCGTATATCCATTGCTCTGATATGGATCGCACTGCGCATAACCGCTGCCCTGTGCATCAGTGTTATTCTGATAATAGCTGCCGCTCTGTATAAATCCCTCGTTCTGATAGCTTTCAACCCTCGTAAAGCCGTCACGCTGCGCATATGTGGAATCCGGCTGCCCGTTCACTGCCGGCTCCGGTTCCTGGCCATACTGCTGATTTACGCCATTGTTATTCTGATTGATGTTATTTGTATCCATATTATTTGTATCCATAGTTTCCTCCACATAAACCGCCATGTCGGCGCGTCATTGCGTCCTGCCTCTGCTCTTCCCTGTGCATTCAAGGCATGACAACTTCCCTTTACCATTCTGTCTTACGGCGTCTTATAAAATACCGCATATCCGTATCATATCACAATATTCCCATCTCGTGTATCATTTGCTGATAAAAAGGTAAAAAACGTGATAATATATTATCCGCCTCATAGACATAAGGCACCTGCTGTGGAAAATATAGATACATACGTACCACGTAAACCAAAACCAACATGATAAAGATCAAAATAAGCAGTCCTTTGATCCATTTTGCCTTTCTGCCAAGCAGATAGCGGTTCCATCCAAAATAGAACGCTGTCGCCGCGATCGGAAAAATGACCGGATTCAACTGCCACGCCTGATGCCATCTTCCGGTTACAAAACAGGCTGTTGCCCTGGTGACACCGCATCCCGGGCATGGGAATCCACAAAAGATCACAAGCGGGCAGAACCCATGAAACACCAGATTGACAACGAGCGTATAAAGAAGCAGCGCAGCTCCTGCCATACCGTATTCCTTTATATCCGCCGCGATCCGTCCACAAACTTTCTTACCATATTGAATCCCTGATATCACCATGTTCTCCGTCCCGTATCTTCTTTCGCCGCTCCTACTGCCCAAACGCCGCTGCCGCAATTACATATAACACAAACAAATGGACCGGATAAAATCCGTAGCAGACCGCCTTGGGCATCTGTCTTCCTTTGCTCCCGTCATAGAGCAGAATCGGAACAAATGCAGACAAGCCGTACAATTCACGCATGGAAAACTGAAACAGATACGCCGAACTGTACACATCCGCATACCGCATATAGTTGATGCTCCACATCCCCAACATCATAACACAGCCTGCCAATACAATCTGTGCCAGTCTCTCCGGCATCCGGACCATATCCCTCGACAGATATAGCACCCAGATCAACAGCACCCCCATATATTTGTAATCCGTCTTTATTGCATACGCTGTTATGCAGCCCAGGATAAGGGCTCCAAACTGTACCGCCCTGAATGTCATAATGCACAGGATCCACCACAGTTCTTCCCGCACAGGCCGTCTTCTCAGCCGCCGGACACCCGCTGCCGCCCACTCCCATACACACAGTACAAGTACACCCAGAAAAAGTGTAAAATAAACATTCTGACTGCCCGGATCCATTATTTTTCCGGAAAATGCAAGGTCAAAGGGCACCTCTGACACCAACGCAAAAATTCCCAGCCTCAGCAAATAGTCCCGCCTGCTCCTCGTGTGTACAAATCCCTCTACGATCAGAAAGCAAAAAAGAACAAACGAAATCCTGCCCACTGCCCTTCCCGCTGAATAAATCCCGTCAAGAAGCTCCGTGTTCTGTCCTGACGCTGAACACTGCCGCAGGATCCGTATGAAAATAATCGCAAAAAAATGATCTGTCAACATGGTCAGATATGCTATATTCTTTAATACCGCATTACTCCATCTGATTCTATTCATGATATCACACTCACATGATCCCTGACAACAAGGCCGCCTTCAGATGGCGCTCCTTTTGCCGCCCTTTGATTCTTTCAATCACAATATACCCGATAAGTTCTGTAAACACAAGCTGCAAAAAGGAACCGGCATACATCCGATTCCTTTCTGTACGGTTCTATTCAATATTATATGCTGACTCCCCTACACTTTCACATCTACCGGATTGAATCCCCTGCTGAATGCAACTCCTGGTATTTCCACATCAAACGTATCGTTTCTGTCCGCCTGCACATTTTCTTCTTCCTGCTCCTTATGCGCGCTGCCGATTTCCTTTTCCTTCTCCTTATCATCGTCAGTCTGGCCGCTTTTCTGGCTTTCTTCGGCTGCATCCTGCAGCATCTCGCTCGTTTGCACCAGCGTTGAGACCTGAGACGCCGCCGCCTGATCCGCCGTTTCTTTCGTCTTGGCAAGTTCCTCTTCTTTCATCGCCGTATCGCCATTGCGTCCTGCATCCAATTTAATCTCCGCTTCCAAAACTCCCGCTCTGTTCTCCATCCGCTTTGCCACGTCTCCATGAACCGCCGCCTGCTTCATGGACACATCCGCAGAAATCAGCGCTGACATGCTGCCTGCCGACATGCCTGTGCTCCCGCCGTCACTCTTCTTAGCCTGCTGTTTTGTACCAAGCATATCGTCCATGGATCCGCGCTCTTCTTTTTTCTTTGCAGCAGCCTCACGTTTTACTTCCATTTGATGCTGACGAAGCTGTACTTCCAATTCACTGATCTGTTTCTGCAGCTCCTGCCGTTTCTTCATCTTGGTTTCCATCGGCATTTCCTGATTGGAAGAAAGCTCTTTCATTTGCTTTTGCAGACTCTCTATCTGATTCTTTAAATCTCTGCTGACCGCATCTGTCTGTTCGCCTCCTGCTCCCATTCCCGACATGCCTGTTGGCATTCCCATACTGTTTATTCCATTGATATTCATGCTGTCCTCTCCTCCATTCCGAGACTTCCCTGTCTCTGTCTTATTCTCTATTTCGACATGAGGACGCGGCAAATGAAGTCGGATGTTGCCGCGTGACATTTATATGTTGTAAACGAATCTATTCTATTCTTTCAGGCGAGCTGCAGCATCACCCGCAGGACAAAACACATCTGTCCCTCATACACCTCTTTGCCAATCTCGATATCACCATAATATTTCCCTGCCACATGACGGATATTGGCAAGGCCAAACCCGTGTCCCTCTCCTGTCTTGTTCGTATGCGGCAGTCCGTCCGATTCATCCACTTTGATTTCCCCGGCATACTGGTTTATCACCTCGATGATAAACATATTTTTCATGCAGTGGGACCTGACGCTGACCCACGCCGGCTGCATCTTACCTGTGTCCTCTTCCGCCGCCTGCTTTCCGCTCTTCTTCGCATTCCGCTCCCGCTCTATTGCCTCCACGGCATTGGATAACGCATTATGCAAAACGATACTGACATCCAAAGCATTCACTGTACCTGCCCCGGGATAGTGAAAATCGCAGGCAAACCGGATTCCTTTTTCTTCCATTTCTTTCTTCCTGGCAGACAGGATCACATCCGTCACGGGATTACCGCTGACGATATCCGAACGGCCATCCTGCAGCTCAAGTTTCAATGCACCGGCATATTTTCCCGCCTCATCATATTCACCCAGACGGTAGAGCTCCTGAAGCGTCATAAGATGATTCCCCATATCATGGCGCATGCTCCGCATATCCTGATAAATACGCTCCACCTCTTTGATATGACTCTCCAGATCCTCCACCTGTCTGGAAAAAACTTCTCTCCGCTTATCTTCCTGCCGCTCATTTTTCCATTGACGATATACATAAGTCGTAACAAAGATCGTGACAAAACAAGTCAGCGTATAAAACAATATGATCAGATCGTAGCTTCCATACAGGTCAAACGGATTTTTGCCTGAGTCCCGTTCATAGATATAATTATAGTACCGGATGATGCCGTAGGCGAATACCCCTGACACCGAGGGCATGACTAACAATATAAATTCCTTGATGCTCATATCCTCACGTCTTGTCTTATATGCCCACAACAGGCATCTGACCGCCCCGTACATAAAACCGCATCCCAGAACCAAATCCCCAATCTGTTGGATCACATAGCTTCGAAACCCAGGCATGCTGTCCGATATCCACAGTGTCTTCGCGATTAACAAGTATACCTCATTGCTGATGCAGTAGACAATCCGCCATGCCTGCCAACGCATACAGAAAAAAGCGATCACAAGAAACAGCTTCTGTGCGGCATATTCTCGATCAAGCCGATACATCACAACAAAAGCAATCCCTGTCACAATGCCATACGCCATCATGGCATTGATCAGAAAAAACGGCGCATTCATTACAAGCATTCCTGCCCCATACACTGCGCCTGCATACACTGCTTTCTTTCTGTCCGCCATAAAAGGCCTGATCCAAATGATGAAACACCACGCATTGAACAACGACATACAGATGACATACGCCACACTCACGGCACGATAATATGATTCCACCTGCTCCACTTATCTGCCCCTTTCCCTGTTGATATAGCGCATATACTGTTTTACAAACCCTGCAAACTGCTTCTTTGACACGAGGGCTGTTCCTTTCTCCAGCCAGATAGTGGCAGCGTTATATCTTTCCACATACTTGAAATTTACCAGGTAAGCACGGTGGGTTCTGTAAAAGTTATCCCCCGCCAATTCTGACAAATCTGTCAGTTTCCCGTAATACTCGATATCCCCATTAGTTGTATGCAGCATAACTTTACGGTTAAACACCTCCGCATACATGATATCATCCAGATTTACTTTGGTAGCCATGCCGCCTCTCTTTACCACGATCGAGTCCTGGCGGCGCAATCTTGCGGCATCCTTTTTCCTGCTTTCATCAGATTCCGTCTGCCGCATATTATCATACCGATACATCGCTCTATCCATCACATCCCGCAGCTTGTCATCCAAAAAGGGCTTCACCAGATAATGCATCGCATCCACATCAAAAGCGTCATACACATATTCCGCCAATGCCGTCACAAAGATCAATATCATATCTTTGTGCTCTTTACGCAGCTCCTGTGCAATCTCCATTCCGTTTCTGCCAGGCATCTGAATATCCAGAAACAGGATATGCGGCACCTGCTCCTGTTTCATCAGCTCTTCCCCTGAAGCATAGCACATCACCTGACAGTCTCTCCTGCTCTCCAAACATATCTTCTCAATCTTCTGCCGCAGAATCTTCTGTAAGGCTGTGTCGTCATCACAGATTGCAATCCTGACCACCTCTGCGTCATTTGTCTGTTCCATTTCCTGTACTGTCCCTGCTCTCTGCATTCCGCTCACTCCCTGCTTTTATGCGCCATGTCCTGTCATTTATTTTTCATTATACATGATAATACACATTTTACGCTTCTAAATAGCAAGAAAATGTTGCAGAAAGACTTTTTTATGTCATGAGTGTCTCTATCCTTGGTTATCTCCATTCATCGGCACAGCGCATCCCATTGACACCCGCCGCAGATCTCTGCTCTCCTGCCCGGTTCCAGAATCCTTTCCTGCACCAAACGCTCAAACGTATTCCATCTCATCTGCGTACCCGGTGCAATCTCACACAACGCCAACACTTGTCTGTCATAATGTTCGACTTTTTCCATGGATGTACATACGCCTTGCTCATTATTTGGGCAGTGCGCACATACATCGTCCGTCTCCTGCAGCAGGATCACCTCCGGATTCTGCGCCAGTTTTTCTTTCATATCCCACATATTTGCAGTAAATTCACCGCTGTAGCCTTTTCCCTGAAAAAAGGAAAAGCACATACCATGATGTGCTCTGATCCTGTATGTCATTATGATCCTCCTGTCAAATTCTAATTCTCTCCCATAATACGTGAAAGCGGTCTGCGCAGAGTATTACAAAGTCCCAATGCAAGCACGATCTTAACGATATCGGGAACGATGAAAGGAATCACGCACCAGCCAATCACCGTGGATAATCCTACGGCTCCGCTCGTTCTGATATATACAAACATAAACCACGCTGTTCCCACCGCATAGCACGCCAGCAGTCCAAGCGCCATAGATACCGCCTGTACCCAAAGTTTCCTGCCGAACAGGCTCTCCATCAGCCACATGATCAACGCTGAAAAAATAAATCCGATGATATAGCCGCCGGTATTATTCATGATAATACCCAATCCTCCGCTGAATCCTGCAAACACAGGGATTCCGATCGCCCCCAAAAGCACGTAGACCACCACCGCCAGCGTTCCCCGCCTGCCGCCAAGAACTCCCACTGCCAGGAATATGGCAAATGTCTGAAGCGTAAAGGGAACCGTCATCGGAATGGAAATCCATGAACAGATCGCAATCAATACCGCAAAAACCGCTATGTACGCCATATCATATGTTCTGCCTCTGCCCGACGTTCTCGCCGGCAAATTTTCTGCTTGTGTTTTTGTACTCATAATTATCCTCCACATTCATTTAGCATGATCCAATCAATATCTGCCAGACTGACGAGGCTATCGTAACACGAAAAAATACCATTGTCAACTTATTTTATCAATAAGTTGACAATGGTACTGTCCCTTTGATCACATTTTATACTTTCAATCTTCGATACCGGTTAATACAGGCCATGATCTCCTGTTTCCTCGGCCTTGCAAGCTGCGAAGACACATCTCCCCGTTCAAACAGACTCTCCAGCCCTTTCCTGTCAAGCTGCTCCTCCAGAAGATCCCCGATCTGTCTTAAATCTTTCCTGCCATCCATCAGCTTGAGCTGCGCATACTTTAGCAGCCATGCAAGGGCTGCGCACTGCTCCTGATCCTTGAGCTGTTCCAGATATCTGAGCTCCACATTCTCCTTGTTGATGGACAGCTCACTTGTCCCCATCGCCTTGATCTTAATCCTGTCGTCTTTCCTGAGCGACAGATCCGGCGCCGGACAGCGTCTGCTGTTAAACGCCGGAAACGATCCGGCGCCCGGATTCTCACCATAATCCTGTGCCGTCTTTTTGGCACGTTCCGTTATGTCGATGGGCACATACTCTTTCATCTGGATGATCGTATCCGCCATGTGGAAGAACGCGCCGGAGCTGCCCGCCACAATAATGGAAGAAACTCCCAGGTCTTCGTACATTCCCCGCACCCTGCTGATAAAAGGTGTGATCGGTTCCTCCCCGGGTGTGATCACCTGCGCCATCAGCTGATCCCTCACCATAAAATTAGTTGCGGAAGTATCCTCATCTATCAGAATCAGCTCACTGCCGCTCTCTAACGCTTCCATTAGATTAGCCGCCTGGGAAGTGCTTCCACTGGCATCCTCCGTCGTAAAGTGCACCGTATCCTTTCTATTCGGAAGGTTTGTGATGAAAGGTGAAATATCTACCCCTGTAATACTGCGCCCATCCTCGGCGCGCAGTTTAAATGCCGTACTGTCGGTGATCACCAGCTCCCTGCCATCCCCTGCAATATGATTATATACGCCGTTTTGCAGCGCCTGCAGGATCGTAGACTTGCCATGATAACCACCTCCAACAAACAGCGTGATGCCCTTGGGAACTCCCATTCCCGTAATCTCTCCCCTGTGAGGAAGGTTTAAGGACACTCTCAAACTCTCCGGTGATAGGAAAGTTACCGCCTCTTTCATGGGCTTTTCCGATACACCGCTCTCTCTTGGCAGCGCTGCCCCATCCGCGATAAAAGCACACAAATTCCGCTCGGACAGGCATTGCCTGATATACTGCTGATCCTCGCACAGCCATATGGCACTCTTAAGCTTCTCCTGGTCCAATTTTGCATAGTAGAGACTCTTACGCACACAGTCCGGCAAGATATCAAACAGCATCTTCTCCAGTTCCCTGGCATTGATCGTCCGCCCATTGGCAGGAAATCCCGCCTCAAATCGCAGCGTCACACTGCCGCCGCTCACCCGCATCGCAGTCCGCTCAAGAACCTGCTGCCCACAGCGGGAAACCGATAGCAGGCCGCTCTTGCCGGAACCTTTCGCCTGAAAGCTGCCGTCGGCCACCCACCTGCCGAATAATCTCGTGAGATGGTCCTGCAGTGTAATCCTCTTTGGCGCCGTATCGTAATATTCCTCCGGAAATCCCGCCTTTGCCTTGTCTACCAGTACGGAAAGCCTGGAGGGCGACGCGAAAGGATCTCCTTGTACATGATCGATGGAGAGCACATAGTCTCCAAAATTGTACTGTCCTTTCAGTTCTTTATAAGCAGGGTACCCCCTGTGGTCAATATTTCTTAATTTTGTCCTTAATTCCGTTGCCGTATTCATATCAATACCCATCCGGGCGCTGCGATACGCCCTGTACAAGCGGCTGAACACGCTTTTTTATTCAGCCATTCAAATATACCTCTTTGGGCCGTCTGCCGCCGTTATCCCCGGCGTTTTGACACTGCCGCTTCATGCAGCAATCCTATTTTATCATACTCCTTCCATAATATCCATATTTACGCCCCGGCTCTTTCTCTGTCCCAATTTGTTACCGGAATCCACCATTTCATGCTTTAAGGCTAATGACGACAGTCCGCCCGGCCGAAAGAAATAACAGAACAAATCTGATTACTGAAACGGAGGAACATCCTATGAGCACAGCGGCCACATATATTGTAGACAATCATCCACTTACTTACCGCTATCCTGCCAACAACACTGCCAAAAATACAACCAGCAGTGAAAGTACCACTCATTTTGAAGACAGTTTGAAAGAGAGCGTGGTGGACACTTTTAAAAGAAGACATCCCGATTCTGCCAGACATGTGGATCAGCAAGTCAAAGCCGGCAAAGCTGTACGGGAAAAAAACGGCTGTGCAAAAGTCTCCACCAAAGATATGACAATGGAAGAATATCAGGCATATTTCACCGCCTTGCTGGACACCATTCCCTATGATTCCACAAGAGTAAATGACACTTCAACGATCACCATCACGGACGAAGGGTGGGAACAGATGAAGAATGATCCTGATTATGAGGCATGGGTTCTCGGTTATTTTGTGGAAGACCGCTCGGTACGCAATCCGTTCTTCGGGTGGGGTAACAATGACGGTTCTATCATCTATGAGCATTTCGGTGCATCCATTGAGGAGCATCATGGCGAGGGGTTCAGCAAGGCTGCCTTAAAGGGCAATAAGCCGGAAGATGATGACAAAGAAGAAGACTGGTGGATCAAACGCCATAAGAGAATGAAGAAACTGATACGGGAACAGGTTGAGAGAAACATGAAAAAAGACGCTGCCCAGAAAGACGCCGCACGAGACGCCTACACAAGGCAGCAGCACTTAAGCAGCCAAAGGCAGCACAGCTTCTTAACCTCCGGCACTCTCGACGTTCAGGGTTCTCCCCTGCCCGCACAGACCGAAGGCGCAGCCGCTTCTGCTGCCCTGACGGCTTATATGAGCAGTCTTGATCTGTTTGGCACTCCTACGGTGCGCTGATTTAAACTGCCTTTTATTTATGCCTGTTCTTTTGTCCCGCTTGCTTCCAGCGCCCAGATATGCTTATCCCGCCTGAAGTACAGGCATACGCCGATTCCTGCAAAGGCGATCACAAAGAACAGAAATGCCGCGCCGGAACCTTTCCCGCTGCCAAACATTCTGACCAAAACACTTTGCGCCGACTGTTTCTTCATAATAGGCTCAAATACCCGGTCTACCAGGAACCCGCCCATAAAATAGCCGATCGGTATCGTGAAAAACTGCAGAGAATTACGCACCGAATAGACTCGCCCCTGCATTTGCTCCGGCACATGCAGCCGCATAATAGCATCCAGGTTCGTACTCATAAGCGGTATCGCGATCCACCCGAGAAATCCGCCGATACACCAGACAAGCGGGGTCCGGCCAAAAGCCAGTAAAAAATTCTCCGTGCTCATGGAAAATAGCAGACTGTTACAGATCACTCGTACTCTGCTCTTAGGTTTCTTAACGAAAGAGGCCGTGATACTTCCTGCAAAAGTCGTTATCCCAATCACCGCATTCACCAACCCCAGCGTCTTCTCGCTGCCGCCATTTCTGGACAACATCATTGCCGGAAACGCCGCGTCATAAATAGAAGCTACCAGATTGATTGCCGCCAGAAACATGATCAGTCCGAAGATGCCACGCTCCCTGCGCAGATAGTCAATCCCCTGCCTGGCTGATTCCAGGAGTTTCTCCTGCTCTGTGCATGCTGCATCTCCCTCGGGTATCCGAATGCCAAACGCCAGCGTCATGAAAGCCACGCCAAATGTAAACAGGTCAAACGCCACAATGGCATCCATTCCCGCAATTCCCAAAACCGCCGTAGCAATGATCGGCGTCATGATCGAATTCAGGGAACTGGCAAAGTAACGCAGTCCGCCCACACGCTGATAGTGTTTCCTCGGTAGAACCCTCGTGGTCGCCACCTCGCAAGCCGGCTGCTGCACCGTATTCATAACCCCGTTAATCCCGTTGATCACGTACAGATGCCAAATCTGCAGCGCATCGCTTTTCAATAGAAACAGCATCACCACCGTGCTTGCCGCCGCCAGTGTATCGCACGCCAACATGGTCAGCTTCTTATTCCACTTATCGCTCAAGGCTCCTGCAAAAATACTCAGCAGTACATAGGGCGCATAGGAACTCACCATCAGCAGCGCTGTCATAAGCGCTGACCCCCGCTGCGTATAAGACCAGATCACGAGTGCATAGCTCGTCATCGCGCTGCCAAGCCCGGAAAAAGACTGAGTGCTCCACAAAAACAGCCAGCTTTTCATCTCTCCCATTGTCCGGAAGAATTCTTTATTCTGTATTTTATCTTTCATTGACTTTGCTCCTTATCTTCAAATGATTATTATTTGAAAATCTGCAAAGTCCAAGAGCAGTTATTCTACTCCATGCAAGCACTGCCCAATCAGACTTTGCACGGAGCTGCTGCACTCATTAATTTCATTCCACTCACCTCCTGTCCGATCCAGATTCCTTTCGCATCCGTCCCATGCCCGATCTGTCTCGTCACTGCCACTGGAATACGATCACCGGTAAACTTCCGAATCAGCATCCCGATCGTTGGCATGCACCTCTTCTCCTCCATCTCAGTAAAAGTTCCAAGCAGAATTCCCGAGACTTTGCGGAACGCGCCAAGCTGCTCTAACTGACATAAATATGTCTCCATCCTGGCCGCCGTACCGCTGTAGCTTTCCAACAGCAAAATCTTATCCGTTAAGTCCGGCATATATGCCGTACCTGCCAGTTTCAGAAAGCACCGGATATTACCGCCCACCACGATCCCATCCATGCCTGTATGTGCGGTCAGCATCTCACAGTTGATCCGAAACAGATCGTCCCTGCAGTTTAACACCGTGTTCTTAAAATCCGCTGCCTGCTGCTTTCCATGATCATAGAGCAGGTTTCTGATCTGATATAACACCGATGCTTTCCCGGTTTTAGTATAAATGGCATTGATGACGGCTGTCAAATCACTGTATCCCCAGAATACCTTATCGCTGTCTCCGATCACGTCGTAATCCAGATAAGGAAGTACACCGTTGGCCAGATCGCCGCCTGAAATATCGAAAATTGCTTTGATTGAATCATCTTTGTAAAAGTCCATCAGAGCATTGGCACGTTCTGACCAACTCCCGCTAAAGTCTCCCTCTATGGCATAGATATAATCGCTGCACACAGGGCTAAAACCCATCTGTCGAAGCATTTTCAGCAGACCCTCGATCTGTCCTGCACGTTCTTTCTTTAATCCGTCGGAGCAGCCGACGATCCCAATCCTGTCGCCTCTGTTTAACATTTTCTTTGTTACGCCCTCTTTCTGTCCTATCTGCTGCACCTGTATCTGAGATTCTGACTCGAGCTGCCAGTTGAAAAAACAGTGCATCACTTTCTTATTCGGAGCAATCTGATCACGAGAAACAGGTCTGCTCCGACCCATGCCAGAACCTCACCCCAGAAAACACCGTCATGGCCAATCATTCTTGTAAGAAATACGGCACACGCTACGCGCATGAGCACCTGCATAAAACTGGACAACATGGGAATCAACGAATCACCCATTCCCTGTATACAGGCTCTGAATACATAGAGGCAGTATAGCAGCGGAAAACCAATAGCAAGCACACACAGATACCGATATCCTGTCTGGATCATCCCGCCTGCACCACTTTCCGTTTCCCTGATAAAAATTCCTACAATATCACGACCGCCAAAAAGCATGATACCTGACATCATAAGCGCCGTGACAATACTGATTCCCAGAGCCGCAAACAGTCCGTTCCATATCCTTCTATCGTCACCTGTGCCCTTATTCTGGGCTGTGTAAGTCAATATTCCATGCCCGTAAGAGGCCGCGGCAATTTCCAACAAAACATACACCTTGTTTGCCGCCGCATATCCTGTCAGAAACAACACCCCAAATCCGTTGACCGTAGCCTGCACTACCAGGCCGCCTGCGGCGGTAATGATATGCTGTACTCCCATGGGAATCCCCATTCGGAGCTGCTCTGCCAGAATGCTCCTGTCCACGATTCTGTCTTCCCTGCCAAGCCGGCACACAGGGATCTTCCGGATCGCCGCCAGACAGTAGGCTGCTGCCATAATCTGGGCCAGCACCGTGCCATAAGCCGCCCCTGCGATTCCCATATGCAGCTGCACCACAAAAATAAAGTCCAGTGCAATATTAACCACGGATGCGATCACCATGGCCGCAAGCGGTTTCCGGCTGTTGCCCAGCGCACGCAGGACGGCTGCGGCAATATTATAGAGAAAAGTGACCGGCACCCCTGCATAGAGAATGCGCAGATAAGTCTGCGTCAGCCCAAACAATTCCGGCGGCGTTCGAAGCATCCTGAGAGCAGGAACAAGCAGCGCCTGCCCTGCTGCAGCAAGAAGCACGGAACCTACAGCTGCAGTCAGATATCCTGCGTATACCGCTCTTTTCATGGAATCTGTTTTCTTTTCCCCAAAGAACCGGGCAACTACTACCGAGCTGCCCTGCGTTATTCCCTGAATCACACCAAACATGATAAAGGTCAGCCACTCTACGGCTCCCAGCGCTGCCAGCGCGTTAGCTCCTACACACTGCCCTACGATCAGCGCATCCACAAAAGTATACAATTGTTGAAACAGGTTTCCGAGCATGAGCGGCATGGAAAATGCGAGCAGCAGCCGCACAGGATTTCCCGTTGTCATGTCTTTGGTATCAGTTGCTGTCATTTGATTTAATCTTTGGACTCCTTTTCTCAAACCATCTTATATCCACTTTTTATAATACAGCAGAATGCAGCTTATTGCCAGAGATCATGACATTTTACTCCGCAAGATAGATTCTGAGCCGTTGTTCAATTGCATCTACCGCTTCTTCCAGACTGCTGTCCTCCCGTATATACGAGACACCCTCCTCGTACACTACATTCTCAAACGCCGCATCTTCCAGATATACAACGTCTGCCTGTTCAATCCATTCAATCAGCCCGTCCACCTGCGTCTCATCAGGTACGTGAATTACAATTTCGCACACAACCCTCTCTACACTTCCAAGCGATATACTGCCGGAAATATAATTATTCCCCTCGTACCTCCTTCTTTGGTCCGCATAATAGTCCAAAATCACCTTTTTGTTGACAGGAACACCCCCAAGAACTCTCCCCTGTACATCTGCACTAAATACTGTTTGCAAGAAAGTGCGCGCCAGATCGGCATTTGCAGATGAAGCATTGATCCCCATTAATGTCCTGGCCCAGAATACGCTGCCATCTGCTCCCGCCATCGGCACCGACTTGCATTCTTCTGACAAGGCAAGGGATGTCTGGAGCGTATATTCATCAATATCTTTCAAGGCGCTGATCAACAGTTTACACATATCAGCCTTAAAGTAAATTTCGTCCTCGTTCAACCTGATGTCATCCGAGTCCTCCAACGCAATGCCATAGTTCTCCTCATAATATCTGCTCCAAATCTCCCATTCATCAAGCGCATCTTCAGACAGCCCGGACATCTGCGCATCATAGATCTGTTTTGATGTTTCCAAAAACTCCGTTACAGCCTCCTTGTTGAGCTCTCCCGTCTGCGTTCTCCATTCCGGTGCACTGGATATGGCTAAAATACGCATGATCGCTTTTGCCGAACAAATCCTCAGCAGATCAGCCCCCGGGTTATCTGCCCTGAGGTCCTGCATGACATTGCCCAGAGATGACACATCTGTCATCTTATCTAAATCTTCTGTCCTGCCCAGTACATAGGGCAGCTGTATCTCACAAGGCATCATGTAGATATGCCCATCTTCCCTGAAAGCATCTACTACATTGGGGAAAATTGCCGCATCGCCGCTCATGCCCTCTATGACCGGTGCAATATCCATGAGCAGTCCCTTTTCCATATAGGAATCTACCGGCATGTTGTCCAGGATCAAAATGTCCGGCCCCTCTCCCGCCATCATGCGTGTATTCAGATTTTTCAGTGCATCCTCCCGTGTAATGGAATAATCCTGTTGTCTGCCCACCTCGTAGTCCACATAGACAGCCGGGTTTGCCGCCTGATACAGATTGATCGCCTGTCGTATGGTTGTCCTTTCTTCCAGGCTGTACACTTTTAATATGCTGTCGGGAATCGTGGGAATATCCGGATCATATACGAAGCGCACTACTTTACCCCCGGACAGTATGGCCATAAATTCATTATCATCGATCATGACCATATCCATAATGCTATACGCAGGATTACCCAAAATACTCAGATTACCGTCAACAATCTGTTCGATCGCACTGCCTCCAAGCACATGGCGGTACAAACCCTTTTGCCCGGCGATATAAATAGCATCATCCCCGCCGGAAAAGAGAAACATATCATGGTTTCTGCCCATATAGCCATCCCTGTCGCCGTAGTTTTCCTCCACACAGTCCGCCAACACGTCATCCTCTACATAATCTCCTGTTTCCATATCATAAATGAGAGGCGCCCTGTATCCGTAACCATCCACAAGCATATAATTGCCATGGAACCGTATGAGCTGCGGTGTTCCCTCCTCCACACGCAGAAATTCCTCACAGCTCCCATCCATGTTTACCTCATATAATGTAGAATCCATCGTACTCACAACGATTCTTCCCGTATCCGATATAAAGACGCCGGTAAGCCACATCTCCTCTTCCGTCAGCTTCATATCTACCGGTATTTCCGTGCCGTCAGACTGAATGAGTAATAATTTCGTGTTCAATTTGGTCTGTCCACCGTCTGCGCTGTCCTCCTCACTCTCCGATTCATCCTGTTCGTCTGGCGGGCAGTATATCACTGCCGCTGTCTGATCTGCACCGAACGCCAGACTCATAATATAATTATGCTCTTCAGCGATTCGCGAAAGCCACGGCTGCTCTTCCCTGATCCAGCTTCCCCCTTTATCATAGGAGCGCAGTGTATAGCCGCCATTCACCGCTAACAGCAGACTGCCGTCTTCCATCATAAAAATCCGGCTGTTCCAATCTTCAAGGCTGTTATCATTAAGCGCCACTTCCTGATCCACATAACGTCCCATGCCATTCCCGGCACTGCTTTCTTTGCCTCCACTCATGCCTGTCGCGCTGTTCTCCTGCGCTCCATCGGCTGTACCTTTCAATTCTCCCTCACTGCCAGCGCACCCTGTCAGTATCCCTCCAACCATCAACAGCGCCGTTAATCCTGCTGCGATTCTTTTTCCCCTTGCAATTCCTTTTTTCTTTGTCATTCGTCTCATCTCTGCGTCATCCCCTTTACTGTCCGGCCTTTTTCTATCACCATCAGCATAACAGCCTTTTCTTTAAATAATCTCTAAACAAAGAGACGAACAGATCTCTTCCCGTAAACACTGCCATAATGTATGAGAAATCCGCCCACCGGAAATCCGGTGCGCGGCTCAACATTCTGCTTCATGAAACTTTAAAATGTATAATACATAAAATTATTATTTTTCTTAAATCCATAATCCGTATATAACAGCACTCCCATATCAGATGCCGTAATCTGTACGGTAGAACAGCCAAAATCTTCAGCTTCTTTCACTACCTTGTCAAGCAAAGTCCTGGCTATTCCTTTTCTTCTGTATTCCTGAATAACATACATGCTTGACAGCAGACCGATCTTGCCGGAGGGACAGCTATAATATGGAGGCTTCTCAACAAAGGACATCCCACTGATACCCACAATTTTATCCCCGTCTACCGCAAGCCATGAAACAAAAGTATGATCGCATAAATGCCTTGTGTAATAGTCTTTCAGATGCGGCTTTAGATCAAACTTTGCTTCTGCTCCCTCTTCCTGTAATTGTGACATTCGCATTTCCATAAAGATGTCTAAATCCGACTCTGTCAATTTCCTATATTCAACTGCCATATCTTTACCTCCCCTAAAATCTACTATTTCAGATAATTCTGACTGTCGGGTGTGGAATCATTTTCTGTTTTCTGTTATCCACTTCACGGCAAAATCCACCAATGCCCTTTGGCTCATCATAGAAAGGATACCATTCCCTAACGGTACATGGCGCACCATCCCTGTCTGCTCAAAGGCCTCCCCAATTGCCGGAAAGTCTTCTCCATCTACAGCTAATGTCTCATAGGATTGCCATATCCGCTGTCCGTCAAGCTGTATGGCGCTGCTTTCCATGACCGTATGCTTGCCCGGATATTCCGCCCTGGCATCCGCCAAATGAAGAGAAGTGTTCTTGTCATAACCGACTCCAATCAGTAAAACATATCCATCAAGCTCATACAGCCTGCCAATCGGTGAGCTGTCTCCAAAAATATCAGACAGATCATGGTTTTGGGTCAGATATTGTGCATGACGCCCCCACGCCGCTACCGACCTTGCAGGATGATCGCTTCTAAGTGTCCCCGGCCACTGCCGGAACATTTCTGCCACGGCTCCCATTGTATTTGTGGGTGTAATTCGTTTGTCGTAAGCAGGTATGTACTCTCGTATAACAGGCCACCATTCCTCCGGTTCCTGCCAGTAAACGCCTGTCACCGGATCCAGATTCTTCCATGACTGTGTCGGCATCATAACGGTACCCTCACTACCAACACCCTCAAGCAATGCTTCAATGACTGACTGTGCGCCGCCACACACATATCCCAGACTGCTCAGCGACGTATGCACCATAATCGCCTGCCCTTTTTGAACCCCGACATCCATCAGTGCTGTCATAATATCGTCCGGGGTTACCAGCTTTCTTTTTTCCATTTCATAATTCCTCCAATTTATATCATACCCCTTTTTCCACTGCCTATAGATGCGTGCGGTCCATGCGTATCACACCATAGAGTACACCGGTCAATAAATGCTTTAGGCTGCCTTGGGATATCCGCCCAATAAGAGAGAGGCTGCCGATAAAAACAGTATATCACAAACTGTATGTCGGCTCAAAAAATCACATAGATTTTCGAAATTATGAGCCCATTGAAAAAGGGATTTAAATATGGATTGCAAATGATATATATGTTATATTTAAGCATATATCTATATTTATTGGAGAACAGTTATGAAAATACAGTGTGTGTGGGAACACAACGGCAATGATAGTCTTTTGTATGCCAACAACTTTGTTGGGGCATATACACGTGGTAAGACAAAAGATATTGCCCTTCAGAAGATGAAAAAAGAGGTTGTATCTTATCTGGAATGGAAAGGTGAAGCAATCCCCGACTCTTTGGATCCGCTGATCGTACAGGAGAAAGCTTCTGAGCTGATGATTTCGGATGCGGATTCAGATGTTCTTTTCGCGGAAGAAAAGAGCCCTTTGTCTGAATTAGAATACAAAGAATTGAAAGCGCTTGCACTGAAATCCGCACAGAATTTTCTGGATTTGTATGAGATGATTCCCGACAGGAATAAAAGCTGCCTGCCAATTCGTAAAACTTTCTATGGGCAAGTTCCCCGCACGGCATCTGAAATGTATGAGCATACAAAAAATGTCAATGATTATTACTTTGGGCAGATCGGTGTTGAAACCGACCACGAGGGAACCATTGTGGAATGCCGGCAGCGAGGTTTTGCGCTCCTGGAATTACAGCCTGATTATTTGAAAAACGCTGTCTATCCGGGCAGCTATAACGAAGAATGGACATTGCGGAAAGTGATACGGCGGTTTATTTGGCATGACCGCATCCATGCAAAAGCAATGTGGCGAATGGCACTCAGGACATTTGACGGTGACATTCCGAATCCGTTTCACTTCGTATAAAGGCTGCTATTTGTCTTGCATCTAAAGATTATTTCAAACTAATCGGATTTCTTCTGTTTCTCTTTATATTTTTTTGTAATGGATAAACTGTAAATTGCCATAATTGCTATTGTTTCTATCATTACTCCTAAAACAGACAATAAGACATATGGCGTATTTTGGCCGCCGAGTAACGGCAGGCCTAACACAATAAAAATGAATCCATAAGCAATAAAAAGTTTACCTGTTGCACGATTGTATCCCCTTATGTCATTCACTGGAAAAGTCTTAATATTTGCCCAGAAACCAACGGCTTTCTTTGAGAAAAAAGCACTGATTCCAATACCGATCATAAAACATCCGAATAACGCCCACACTATAAATCCAATAATTCCTCCGTCCATATTGTTTCCTCCCTGTAAACTTTATCTATATGACTAATCTCTATATTATTTCTGCCCAAAATCTACATATATTTACTTTGATTATATCACTTTCACTCTTTATTCACATTAAAAAGAAACCGCAACTCCTTGATTTCTCAAAGAATTGTTCTGTCACCTTCACGGTATTTGAATAACATTTTTTGTGGTATTTTTTATACTTTTATTGGGGAAACAGTGTAAAATCGTTGTACTCTACCACTCTAATCAACAGCATGAATTTAGCTGCACAGGAAAATAGGTTTTTACATTTATTAATCACCGTCCGTTGATGTCCAGTCATCAGCAGGTCGATGCTGCGGCATGGTAAGATACCAATTCACGCCAAAGTTTGACAGCATTACTTGAATATTTTCACACTGTCGCCGATTTCACCTGCAAAAACGATATAGCCATCCGGAGGAAGATCAATGGTGTTAATTGCGTCCTTGATGTGGGTGCTGTACAGCTGCTCACGGAACTTGTTGTAGACGAATACGGCGGAGTTGTCAGGACGTTCGACAGCGATACTCTTTCCGCCCATATCTTTCCCGACGCGGTACCATGCGGCTTCACCGCTGTGAAGGGGAATTTCGGTGATATCAGCGGTAAACGCCGGAAGGCTGTCCACACTGCGGCAGCGCGTCCCGTCGCTCAGATCAAAGGAGGCTGCCGATGTTCCATCCGCATAGGTTTGCCGGGTGATCTCTATGTCAAACAAATCTCTGTTTGCACTGCTCGGTATGGAGGTAAAGAAAAGGGCATGATCTTCATCGGTCAACTTTTCCACTCTTGCCCCTGCGCTGTTTTTTACCAGAATATAGCCGGGAAATGCCTTATCTGTCACGACCCGGTAAAACGGAGTTTCATACTGCTGGGAAGTCCATTTTTCGTTATATGTGACAAATACTGTCTGCGAAAGCTGGTCCCAGCTTTGCTGTACACTGCGGGGAACGGGATTTTCTTCCATTTTTTCTCCTGTATACATACCCGCCGCATTTCCAACAAGTCCCTGATATATTCCAAGCCCCGGGTATACGGTGAACTTATCCGTTCTGATGAATATTTTGCCATCCTTTTCCTCAAAATAAACGATTTCCCTGTCTGAAGTCATCTTACCACTGTCATTTACCTTGACAAAGCTTCCGTCCCCGGTAATCTTAAATATTTCGGGTGATGAATTGTCAGTGCCCAAGTCCTCCTTGTACATAGCGGTACCATCAAATGTGATCCTGCATATTCCGTTGCTGTATAATCCGCCGATGCAGTATAAACCCTCATATTTTTTATAATGATCGGGTATGATGTCCGTTATTTCCGGCTCTGGCGGAGTCAGATCGCTTACCGCCTTTCCCCGTTCTTCAAGCACCACGTCCATCAGAGCAAACGCCATAAGTCCTGCATATTGACTGCTGCTGTCATTTCCGGCAGTCAGCACCGCAGCGCTGATCTGTTCATCGGGGGCGACCAGGAGGCTCGAGTGCATATTCGACACATCTCCACCCTTGCCCATGACCTTTATGTTCTCCTTTTCGTACTTGACTTGTTCTACAAAGTCCCAGCCCAGACCGTAGCTCTCATATTTTGTGTCATCGTTCCAGCGGGTGGACATCTGTGTCTTAGCAGCCTCCGAAAGAAGAATTTCATTTCCCGTAAAGAAAGCACTGCCGAAATCTGCCACGTCAGAAGCGGTGGCATAGATGCCGCCCGTACCTGCCACCATTACATAAGGGTACTTGACTGGCAGCGAACCACGATAGAGAGATACCCGTGTATCTCCCAAATCGCCCGCATACAGGCTCTGGGCCGTTCCCGTATGATCCGCGTCTATCTTTGAGGCGATGTTATTTCTTACATAATCCGTATAGCTCATACCACTGACATTTTCTACGATATGCTCCATAAGACTAAATCCCATGTTATCATAACAGGCATATTCCCCGGGTTCAGCTCTCAAACGCAGCCCTGACACTACATCAAATATATTGTCATGCACGAAGCTATCAACATCTTCATAAAGAGAATGGTTTATACTCAGGCCCATAGGTATGCCCGATGTATGATTCATAAGCATACGCACGGTGATGTCCTTGTACCGCTCATCATTCATCTTGAAATCGGGGAGATACTTTGTGACAGGGGCGTCAAGTTCGATCTTTCCCTCGTCAACAAGCTGCATAACCGCCAGGGAAGAATACATTTTGCTTACAGACGCAATACAATATATCCTATCCTGCGAAACGGTTGTTTCGGCTGTATGTTCCGGCTGTACAGGTGCAGTATTCACAGCATTTCCAACAGATGTGTATACGGTTCCCGCCATACACAAGGCTGATATTGCCGCAATCATCTTTTTCATCATCATTTCCTCCATGTCGGAGCATCTTTTCGCGACGACACGCGAGCAAAATCTCAAATTTTGCTCTGCGATTCCGAGTTTGTGGCTCCGACACAAACTCGCGATTGAAAATTTTAATTTTCAATCTGTCATAAGCTCAGTCACGGATATTTTTCTGATACCGCCCGCACTGACATAGGTAACGATCAGGCAAAATAACACAAGCGCTGCCGCCGTGCCAATCATCAGCGGCAGGCTTTCGGGAATCTGTACACCGAACGCTGCCATCCAAAATGCACGCTGTACCCGTACCGACAACGCCGCAGCGATGCAGGAGGAAATGATCGTTACAGGAAGAATACGCAGGGTAAGCTGTATCATAAGATCCCTTGACGTATAACCCATACTTTTCATGATACCTAATTCTCTGCGCTGTCTTTTTACGGCAGATGCGGCTATAATGCCCAATATTACCGCTACCACAACGGCGATGAATATCACAGCCCAGAACGAAAATGTCTTTGTGACCGCGGCTATGGATTCCATCTGGGATTTTGCAAGATCCTTCATGGAAGATATGTCCTTTATCACGAAACGACTGCTGTTTCCGCTGATGATCGTATCGCCTATTCTGATGGCATAGTCAATATCGGTAACTCCGTATTGAGAAATAAGCACCGCCATTTTCTCGTCCGCTTTCGCTCTGATACGCTCCTCAAGACTTCCCTGTGCAGACTGTTCATACGCCGTGTCCTTTGCGCTTGCACCGTACAGAGCGGTGAGCTTATCCATAAAGGCAGAGCGGTCTTCCTCGTTTTTGAGGGTTATCTCCACTGTGTTCGGGCGGTCGCCTGGACGAATGCGCCGGTAACCGTCCTCTGTCATGTAGACGCTCATGCTGTCGTTGTTCATGGCGGAGACAATGCCTGTTATCATATAGCTTTTTTCACAAACATCGCCCTTAAGGATAATGTTGTCGCCTATGTGCCGGTTTTCGGTCTCCTCTCTCTTTGCGGATATCATGATCTCGTTGTCGTATTGGGGAAAACGTCCCGTTTTAGGGTGGATATTATCTGTGAGAGAAAAATCGGAGTAGGAAATCACAGTTGAATTCTGATTGCTGCCCTTAATCTCCACCTTATTAAGCATTGTATGGGTCAACAGAACCTTTTCCACTTCGGGGAACTTACGTATCTCATCGCAGAAATTTTCCCCGTTCACTCCACTCATCATGGTTATATTTATGTCGGGAATCTCCATTCCCATAACCCCCAGAAGCCCGTTATAGCCGCCCCTGAAAAAGTCAAAGGTGTACACACTGAACATTACGGCAACTCCTGCGGCGATCATACAGATACCCGAACCTATATTGGAGCGGAGATCGCTCAATATGCCTTTGAAAGCAAGACGGAGATTTATGCTGTGTCTCATTTTTTCAAGAGGAAGTATATTTTTCCCGAAATGATGAGACTTTATGCCCTTGCGAAATGCCACGACAGGAGGGAACTTTTTCACCCCTGCCGCCCTTGACAGCGCAAAGAAAGTGACGAGTGCTATGATTGATATTACCACGATCAGAATGCGGAGAATATCCACATCCGTATGCACGTCACGGTTAATCATACCCCTTGTGAGCGTATCCATGACCGGTGAAAAAGCCGCCGCTGTTATGCCGCCGATGATCGCGCCGCTGCCTCCTGTAAGGATATATTCGCAAATGTAGGAGCAAGAAAGCTCACGGCTCGTATACCCCAATGCTTCCAGCACTCCTATCTGCATCATCTGTTCCTCCATATCCTTTGAGATCTTGTGAAGGATAAGGAAGACTGCACATATCAAGGTGACAACGGAAAGAAATACGCTCATATACAGAAACACATTAAGAAAATTGGTTTCTGACCATTTCTCACTATCTTTATCAAATAATATTACGATACTTGAAACACTTTCATTTGACCTTGCGGAGCATTTTTCATAGTATTCCTCATAGGAAAATTTCATTTCCGTGTCAAATGCTATCAAGCGGTATTCCTCATAGACAGCGGACAGCAACACCATATCATCATCTGTAATTACACATTTTAACATGTGCCTGGAAGAATTATACAAACCCGTGCTGTAAAAACCGGCTATGGTAAAAGGGTAATCTCTGCCGCCGAAGACAAGCGTAAACGTATCCCCCGGGGCATAGCCGGCTGTGATCTCAAAATACTGGGGCAGCCATATAGGATGGGACAGTTTTTCGATCTCGTCATCGGGGAGGGCATTCAGTTTATTAAAATTCTCTATCTTCCGCTCTGTACTTTCATCCACAAAAATTATGTTGTTGGCGGTACTTTCACCCTTCTTTGATATTATTGACGCACCCATGCCGACAAGTACACTGCTTTCCCGGATATCGGTCACATTGTATTCCTCTTCCAGAATATCACGATAGATATCGCGATATTTGTCATCTTCGAATAACAATATAAAATCAGCGGAGCCTGTTTCCTCAAAGCAGCGGTCAAAAGCGCTGCTGATCTGTGTAACGCTGACAGCAAAGGTCGCCATGAGAAATGCTGTAACAAAGGTGAGAAAGACAATTGCAGCCGCCTCACGCTTGTTTTTCTTCAAATTGAATAATGATAATCTAAATATCTTCATAAGTCACCAACCCATTTCATCAAGGAATACTGTCAGCTTTTCACGGCGCTCTTTCAAGTCATCCCCGCCGTATTTCGCCATTCTGTGTTCGCCGACAACTTTGCCGTCACGCAGATAGATGACCCGTGTTCCACGCAGTGCGGTCTTGATATCGTGCGTTACCATAACGATGCTCTGACCGTTCTCGTGTACCCCGGTGAAGATGTCAAGAACGTCCCTGCCCGATGCAGAGTCGAGCGAACCGGTAGGCTCGTCCGCGAAAAGAATCTTCGGTTCGTTGATCACAGCGCGCACGATTCCGACGCGCTGTGCCTCACCGCCGGAAAGCTGGTTTGGATATTTCTTCTGCATTTTCTCATCAAGCCCGACTTTTGCGAGCAGTTCCTTCACCCTTTTGATAAGCCCGGAGGAGTTTTTCTGCACGGCAAATGCGCCCGTCAGCACATTGTCAAGGACGCTCTGATTTTCAAGCAGATAGATGCTCTGAAAAACGAATCCGCAGTTTTTTCTCCTAAACACCGCAAGCTGGTCGTTCGTATAATCCTGTATCTCGGTATCGCCGAAGAATACCTTTCCCAGAGTGGGCTTATCCATTCCAGAAAGAGCATAGAGCAGGGTGGACTTGCCCGAACCCGAAGCGCCCATGATGACTGTAAAATCGCCCTCCATAATTTCCAAATCGAGATTCTTGATAACATGCTGCTGTGCGGCGCCGTTTGAAAAAGACTTGCACAGCTTTTCTGTACGCAAAACAGGGATCATATATAACACTACCTTTCAAATACATGATTGTTGTATCCTATGATAGTATTGTACATGATCCCGTTCATGATTTCCTTGTCAAAATCTTGCTAAATTCTTGTCTTTTTCTTAACTGAGCGGAATAAGCAGCGTTACGCACAACCCGTTTTCACTCCTGACAGACAGCTCTCCGCCCATTTTATCCATGAGTATCCTTGCGATATACAGACCTAAACCGCTGCCTTCCTTGTCGCCATGTTCCTTTCCGCGGTAGAATTTGTTGGTAATAAGCTCTATCTCGTCTTCGGGAACACCCGAGCCGCTGTCACTGATCGACACCTCAAGAAAGCTCTCATCAAGACGGAAAGAAATGTCTATGGAAGTACCTGC
>ERZ808051.677-NODE-677-length-32200-cov-5.253619_pt1 | contig 32200 bp, 21 predicted proteins | sample MGYA00380199_ERZ808051 | MGnify/ENA primary metagenome ERZ808051 (study PRJEB31490, sample SAMN06133391) | mouse gut metagenome | isolation source: J11 | host: mice | place: China: Chengdu | collected 2015-05 ...
GAGTTGCGGACGGCAAGGATACCAATGGAACCAGGCTGATACGGATCAACAAGGGAACGGTCACAAAGACCCTGAAGGAGCCCATTACCTCCGGCAAGGTGACTCTTGAGACGGTGGGCTATCAGAACAGCGCCATATTCGGCATCAAGATACTGGACGGCAAGGGCAACACCCTTATCAACTATTCCCAGCAGACCAGCGGAAACCTGAACATGTACAAGGGGGACGCCATCACCGGGACGGAAAATACCATCAAGCTGGCGTCCAAGGATGACCTGAAGGTGAAAAACAGCTGGATAAAGGTGGTCACGGAGATCGACCTGGATCAATCCGGGAAGGAGGGCGTCCTGCAGTTTGTGATGACGGTGTCATACAAGGAAGATTACACGGAAGGGGAATGGAAGGAGGCGGGCGTCTATACCCAGAAGGAGGCTTATGTGAGCCAGGGTGTGGCAAGCGGCTGCGCCACCGCGGATCTGAAGACCTTTGACGTGGGAGCGGTGCAGTTTGAATCTCAGGGAACCTCTTATGTGGACGATATACGCTTTGACGACGGAAACGGAATCAGCGGTATTGTCACTTCTGAGAAGACGCTGCAGGAAATTAAGATCACCAGGCAGCCGGATGTGACGGAGTTCGCCCAGGGCTCGTCGGTGAACACCGCGGGGATGGAGCTTACCGGAATCTATACCGTGACCTATTCCGACAACAGGGCCCCGGAGACACAGGAATCCAGGATTACAAAATATGAGCTGGAGTATGATTTTTCGGAGATAAAGGAAGCCGTGCCGGTTACCGTCAGGGTAAAGGAGGGCGGTCAGGAGTTTACCGCTTCTTATCAGGTACGGGTGGTGCCAAAGCCCGACAGCTCTTATGTGACCTTCGGCTATACGGACGAGGGAAGCGTGGGTCCCGTGGGCTTTAACGGGAATAATATAACCGTGGCGGGCGGCGATGTGGCAGGCAATGCCGGCAGCAAGCTCAAGGTTGATAAGGGTACTGCCGTGAAGACCCTGACAGATCCCATCACATCGGGAACCGTGCACTTCGAGACTAAGTTTCTGACCAAGGCTACCAGCGGGGCATCCCTTTTTCTGCGCATCTTAAACAGCGAGGGTCATCCCATGGTGGAGATCGCACAGTACGGAAGCTCCAACCTGAACCTCTATCTGGATAAGGCCACCAGCGGGGATTTTGCGGAGCGCTTTGGAGGGCTGCCCACAAATACCTGGGCAAGGGTTACGATAGACATCGATCTTGACAGGTCTAACGAGACGGGACAGCTGGCGTTTGACGCGGCGGTGTGGACTACGGAGGACTATGCGGGAGGCAGCTGGACGAAATTTGCGGAGTTTGACCAGAATGCATACATAAACGGCAGCGGCACGGTGCACAGCGCAAACGGCTCCGCCTCCACCAGGGCGTCGAGGTTTGATGTGGCAGCGGTGGAGCTGCAGAACGCGGGCAGCGCCGCCAACTATTATGACGACATGTTTTTTGAGGCCATAGACGCCAGCGTCAAAAAGGAGCTGGCGGAATTAAAGATTGTCAGGCCTGCCTCCAAGACGGTGTATTATGTGGGCGACAGCGCCAATACGGACGGATTGGTCCTGAGCGGCGTTTATATCTATCAATTTCCAAACGGGACCACCGACCGGGTGGAAACGGAGGTGACAAAGTATACGGTCTCCTTTGACAATACCGTGCCGGGAGAGAACGTTCCTGTCACCGTCAGCGCGGACGGAAGGACGGTGTCATATACCGTCACCGTTCTGGAGAATACGCGGCTGGACGGTATCGAGGAGTACCTTGTAGGCTATGTGGGCAACCGCCTGGTGACACTGGACGGGAAAAATACGGTGCATGTGAACAAGCGGCAGATTCTGCTTCCCGCTCAGGACGAGAAGGGAGACACCCTTGAGTGGGAGGTGGCTTCCGGGCAGGCAAACGCAGGTGTGGCGGAAAATATTCTGACGGTAATACCCTCGGCAGAGGCGTCCGTGGAGATAGAGCTGAAGGTGACTTTGCATGCCGTGAATGAGGACGGGGACGAGCTTGTGCTCAGCAGGCCCGTCAGGGTTGCCGTCCCTAAGGAAAGCGGCAAGGCGGCGGACGACAGCCTGGCCACGGAGGAATCCATGAAAAACGCCGTCAAGGCCATGTATGAGAGGGGCTTGTTTGACGGGCAGAAGGACCTGAAGGATGTGGATTCCGTCATGGCAAGCCTGGACAGGGCTGTTACCACCGAGGAAATGGCGGTGATATTGGTTAATCTGTTCGGCATCGACACTACCTATACGGATGTCAGGATCAGCCGCGGGGACGTCAGGGACGACGCCTGGTACAGCAAGCATGTAAAGGCGGCATTCCAGCTGAGCGTGGAGACCCGGGACAGCCGTGAGGGAAAAGAAAATTACGGAATCGGCAAGGGGATGAGCAAGGCAAACCTTCTTTATATGATCCACAGGATTGTAATGGTGGACCAGACAACGCTGCCTTCCGACTATGAGGACCGCATTTCTGTGGATGTTCGGAGTCAGGCGCAGTAATTTTACGCTTTTTAATTGCAGAGAAACCAGTGCTTACGAAAGGGGCGTATTTATAATGAAATATAAAAAAATTATGGCGGCGGCATTGTGTGCCGCAATGCTGTCGGGCACGGCGATGACGACGAATGCGGAGATGAAGTATGAAGCGGGCCTGCCGGCGCAGCCGGATTCCTCCGACCAGCTTGTGGAAAATCTTCCTCCGCTGTCAGACCTCCCTGCGTTTCCAGGAGCGGAGGGCTATGCGGAATTTGTGACCGGCGGAAGGGGCGGAAAGGTAATACATGTCACCAATTTAAACACGTCGGGAGAGGGCTCGCTTGCCGCGGCGCTGCACAACGGCGGTAAGACGGATGAGCCGAGAATCATCGTCTTTGACGTGTCAGGCTCCATCTGGCTGGATAAGACGGTGGCATATAAGAAAAGCATTAAAAACGTGACTATAGCCGGGCAGACGGCGCCCGGGGAGGGCATTACCCTGACAGGGGAGAATTTTTACCTGAATGCCTCCGAAAATGTGATTATCCGTTATGTCCATTTCAGGCACGGGCAGGCGGAGGCCAAGGACGATTCCTTCTATGTCCAGGGCAGCAGGTATATCATGATCGATCACTGCTCCTTCACCTACGGAAGCGACGAGGACTGCTCCGCGAGGCAGAGCAATAACCTGACGATACAGTGGTCTATCATAAGCGACGGCGTCAGGACCCATTCCATGGGCGGACTGCAGGAGTGGAACTCGGAAACCATACACCACTGCCTTTGGGGCAATCAGAACGACAGAAATCCCAAGGCGAAGGGTATTATGGATTTTACCAACAATGTGGTATATAACTGGGGAGATTATCCCTTCGTGGCAGGGGGAAATTCCGGCGGCCAGGGCTGGGGAAATGTGGTCAACAACTATTTTATCGCGGGGCTGGACACAAAAAATCCGGACCGTACCGTTGTCAGGAGCAACGGGAAGTATTTCCTTTATCTGGGGGGAAATCTTCTGGACTCCAACAAGAACGGAGTGCTGGACGGCGTGAACACGGGCGTGGATATGATAGCGCCGGGCTCCGAATCCGGAAGCAACTATCCCGAACGCTTTACCTTTCCCAATGATTACACGATTCCGCTGGTTCTGATCAAGAACCGCATGAATATGCCGTCCCTGAACCATGTGGACAGCGCGGAGGAGGCCTACGCAAAGGTGATGGAGTTTGCCGGGGCGTCCCTCTATCACGGGCAGGACGGCAGGACCGTTCTGCAGCACGATGCGGTGGACACGCAGATCCTGGAGGGCGTAAGGAATCAGACAGGCAGGATACTGCTGAACAATGCCGAGAGCCATGACGAAAACGGCGTAAGGTTCGACCAGGCTTATCTGAACAGCCGTCCTCAGATAGACGTCAACGATCCGGCTTCGGAGTGGTACCGCCCGGACTCGGACCAGGACGGAATGCCTGACGCATGGGAGACGGCGCATGGGTTAGACCCCAACGACCCGGAGGACAGGAACAAGACCGCGCCCTCGGGATATACGTGGATAGAGGAGTATTTAAATGAGCTGGCGGCGCCCGGCTTCCCGGACGAAAATTATTCGGGAGCGGCACAGCTTGCCCAGGAGTCCGGCAGAAAGGAGCGTTCCTATGTGCTCCGGCTGGAAAATTATAAGGGTGAGACCGTAGAGCTTGAGGGCATATACGGCGAGAATCAGATTCTGGTGCCCTTTGCGCCCGTGGCGGAATATCTGGGCTACAGGATGCTTGCGGTGACGGAGAACGTTGTGACCGTGGAATACCCCTTCAAGGCGGCAAGCGGGCTTTTGAACCTGGATGTAACCGAGGGTGTGCATACCCTGAAGGCGGGGGACCGGGTCTATGAATTCTCAAGCTGGACCAATCCGGGCGAGGAGGTCAGAAGTCATAACGGAATGCTTTATGTGCCGGTGAACTGGATTGCCCTTGGAATGGGGGCGGTTTACGAGCAGACGGTGGGCGGCGATAATGTGGGCTATATTACCGTTCAGGATGCGGAAGGCTACAAGAGCTGGCATAATGACGGCGGAGTCCGCAATGCGAGAAAGGTTGCGGCTCCCGCCATGGTAATACAGGCGGTACAGGCGGATGAGGAAGCCACGGCAGACGGCTTTCATATTCTGTTTGACAAGGAGGCAGCGCTTGCGGACGGCTCCGCCGTTGTCACCATTACCGCAGGCAAAAAAGAGTACACGGCAAAGGCGGAGGACGGAAATATCTGGGGCTCCCGGAAGGTTGCGGAATTTAAGTACGGCGATTTCAAGGGGGCAGACGGCAAGGCTTTCAGTGCGGACGGTGTGCAGGAATATACGGTAAAGATCGGCGCGGGCGCTTTTGCGGATAATTACAAGAGCGATTATAAAAATGAGGAGGCAGTGCTCTCCGTGGACCTGGCCGCGCAGGCAGGAGAGAGGGAGAAGGCGCAGGAAGCCGCGCTGGCACAGTCCGGACAGCCTGGGGCAGACGGCGGCAGCGGCCCGGAGGAGAGCGCCTATGTCCCTGACAGCGGGGAGGAGCTGACGGTAGCCGAGGCCCTCAAGATAACCTACAGGCTGCTTTCCGTCAAGGAGATCAACGCCGTTACCTCCGATCAGATCAACTTCGACGGGGAAGGGACGGCTGACCCTTCATCCGGCTCCGCCCCATCGCCTGGGCCTGACAAGGAGGCAGACGAAGGAAACAGCGGGGAGAGCGTTCCCGCATCCGGGGATGCGGAAGCTCGGCCAGGCAGTCTCGCTTGGGTCTGGGCAGCGGCAGGCATCGTTCTGGCAGCCGCGGCGGTGTTTGTGTTCCTGATGCTTCGCGGAAAGGATAAGGGCGGAAAAAAAGACAAAAACTAAAATAAATTAAAAGATAAACAATTTTTCTTCGGATAGATATTGCAAACTTTTAAGAAAATGGTTACAATGGCAGTGGAGTATGTGAATGCGCGCAGCTCGCTGCCTTTGTATTATGTGTCGGAGCCGCGCGGAAACGAGGTAAATTTGAATGAAGATTATAATGTTAGGCGCGCCCGGGGCCGGAAAAGGGACGCAGGCGAAGCTGATCGCGGATAAGTACGGCATACCGCATATTTCCACAGGAGACATTTTCCGCGCAAATATCAAAAACGGTACGGAGCTTGGCATGAAGGCTAAGAGCTTTATGGATAAGGGTGAGCTTGTCCCCGACGGGCTGACGGTCAGCATGCTTCTTGACAGGGTGGGGCAGCCGGACTGTAAGGACGGCTATGTGCTGGACGGCTTTCCGCGGACGATTCCCCAGGCGGAGGAGCTGGACAGGGCGCTGTCCGAGAGGGACGAAAGAATCGACTTTGCAGTGGATGTGGATGTACCCGACGAGAATATTGTAAACAGGATGTCGGGAAGGCGCGCCTGCCTGAAATGCGGCGCAACATACCACCTGGAGCATATTCCACCCAAAAATGAGGGGCTCTGCGACTCCTGCGGCAGCGGGCTTGTGCTTCGGGACGACGACAAGGCGGAGACTGTTCTGAAGCGTCTGCAGGTATATCACGACCAGACCCAGCCCCTGATAGAATTCTACACCCGCAAGGGAATTTTGAAGACCGTGGACGGCACTCGGGATATGAAGGATGTCTTTGCGGCGATCACAGGGATATTGGGGTGAGGACATGAGCATAATCATTAAAACGGAGCAGGAGATCGAGCTGATCAGGGAGTCCTGCAGGCTGCTGGCAATTGTGCATAAGGAGCTGGAGGAATTTGTGCGTCCCGGCATATCCACCAAGGATATCGATATCATGGGGGATCAGCTGATACGCAAGCTGGGCGGCATCCCTAATTTCCTGCATTATAACGGTTATCCGGCGAGTATCTGCGTGTCGGTAAACGACGAGGTGGTACACGGCATTCCAAACAAGCACCGCATTCTGCAGGAGGGCGATATCGTCAGCCTGGATGCGGGGATGATTTACAAGGGCTATCATTCCGACGCGGCCAGGACCCATGCCGTAGGTCAGATCAGCCTGGAGGCCAGGAGGCTGATCGACGCCACAAGGCAGAGCTTTTTTGAAGGTATAAAGATGGCAAGGGCGGGCAATCATCTGTTTGATATTTCAAATGCCATAGCGGCGTATATAAAGCCCTTCGGCTACGGCATTGTGCGGGATCTGGTGGGGCACGGCGTGGGCACCAGGCTTCACGAGGACCCGCAGATACCCAATTTTGCCCAGGCGCGCAGAGGTCCCAGGCTGCGCGCAGGTATGACGCTGGCCATCGAGCCCATGATTAACATGGGCAGGGCTGACGTGGAGTGGGAGAATGACGATTGGACGGTGGTGACAGAGGACGGCTCTCTGTCCGCACATTACGAAAACACCATTCTCATTACGGAGGGCGAGCCGGAAATACTGACCCTGTACTAGTGTGCCGGCTGTGCGGCATTGGCAGACAACGGGTCTGATTATGAGCCGGAAAGAGCACAGGGACAGGTTTGCGGCAGAAATAAAATTTTGGCAGGGCGTAGGATATGATTGGACAGTTGGCAATATCAAAGGCGGGGCATGACAAGGATGCGCTCTATGTGGTGGTGAGGCAGGAGGGGGACTTTGTGTATTTGTGCGACGGCCGGCTGAAAACCCCCGAAAAACCTAAGAAAAAGCGTCTGAAGCATGTGCAGCCCGTAAACCGCAGGGTGGACGGCGGCTTGTTAAGGAAGCTTCAAAGCGGCGAAAAGGTGTATGCGGAAGAAATAAAGTATGCGCTGAAGCAATATGGCAATAAAAAGTAAACGTGGAGGAAAAGTATGTCTAAAAGCGATGTGATTGAAATTGAGGGAACAGTGGTGGAGAAGCTGCCCAATACAATGTTTCAGGTAGAGCTGGAGAACGGGCACCGTGTGCTTGCGCATATCAGCGGGAAGCTTCGCCAGAACTTCATCCGTATTCTGCCCGGAGACAGGGTGACTCTGGAGCTGTCGCCCTATGACCTGAGCAAGGGGCGTATTATCTGGAGAGATAAATAGCAGGCGGCAGGCGCCTTTGTCAGGCTGGATGACATTGTGCGTCGCCGGGACCTTGAAAGCGGAGGATTACCGGAACCTTGGTTCGGGGGATTCCTCTGTTTTTTTATGCCTTTTTATTCCTGCGGGATCTTTGATTGTCTAAGGCAAATCTGCCGGAAGAAATTTCCTTGACTATAGTACGAATTCGTACTATACTGACATGTATGGATTTGTATTGATAGCCGGGCAGGCAATCGGAAATAATAGTGGCTGGCGGAAGGGATTTTTATGGAACGTTACAGGGAAAAAATACGGCGCATTATGATTTGCGTCAACGTGATCGACGGCATCTATGACAGCATCGCAAAAAAGACGGGGGTAAAGGAGAGTGTTCTGACCCTTTTGTATGCGCTGGATGACGGGGCTGCCCATTCCCAGAAGGAAATATGCGAGGAGTGGTTTATACCCAAAACCACGCTGAATACCGTCATAAGGGAGTTTGTGGAAAAGGGGTATGTGACGCTGAATGTCGGCTGGCGGGGAAACGGGAAGGAAAAGCAGGTTTGTCTCACGGAAGCGGGCAGAATTTTTGCGCGGGATATTCTCAACCGGGTGTATGATTTGGAACAACGGGCAATGGAAAAGGCGTTACCCAGGCTGTCCGACGATTTTGTCGGTGAGCTTGGATGTTTTACCGCCTGTCTTAAGAATGAGGCGGAAAGGTTTGGAGAAGGGAGGAATATCTGATGGGCACAGCGGAGAGTAAGGAAGGGGAAGGCTATACGATAAGGAAGCTTACCACCGGGGATCTGGATCAGTATAATGCCCTGCTGCGCTATGCGTTTCAGGTGACGGAGCAGGATCTGGCCATGGCCGGATGGCGGGACGACGAGATCAAGCAGTCAAAGTTTCCGGTGCTGGAGAGGGCGGACATATGGGGGTGCTATGACGGGGAGGAGCTGGTTTCCCAGTTTGCGGTGTATCCTCTGGAAATGAACATATATAATAAAAAATGCAGTATCGGATTTGTTACAAGCGTTTCCACCTATCCGGAATATTCGGGCAAAGGAATTATGAAGATGCTGATGAAGCGGAGTCTGCAGCATATGCGGGAAAGGCATCAGAGTCTTGCGCTGCTGAATCCGTACTCTATTCCCCTGTACCGCAGGCGCGGGTGGGAGATTATCTCAAATAAGATATCCTACAGGATCAGGGACTGTCAGATTCCCTCAAAGGTAAAGGCGCCGGGGCATGTGCGGCGGGTGGACTGGTCCAACAGTGATTTCAAGAAGCTGCATATGCGTTTTGCTTCCCAGACCCACGGCTGTCTCTACCGCAACGCCCTTGCGTGGGAGGAATACTGGCGCTGGGACGAGGATGACACGGTGGTGGCGATATATTACAGCGCGGCGGACGAGCCTCTGGGGTACATGGTGTATCTGCTCAAGGAGGATATTATGCACATTAAGGAGATGATTTACCTGAACCGTGAGGCGCAGAAGGGGCTGTGGGAATATATTCACGCCCATGATTCCATGATCGACGAGGTCCGCGGCAACACCTATTATAACGAGCCGGTTGCCTTTGACATGGATGACGGGGACATCAGGGAGACCATCCGCCCCTATATTATGGGAAGGATTGTGGATGTGGGGCAGTTTTTTGAAAAATATTCCTGTCAGCCGTCGGCGGATATGTGTATTGCCTTTGATATTGAAGACCCGCTTCTGGAATGGAATAACGGAACCTTCCGCGTATTGTTCCAGGGCGGACAGTGTTTTTTGACGGACAGGGAGGCGGACCTTCATGTATCCATGAATATATCCACTCTCACCACCCTGCTGCTGGGATACAAGACCGCGGCGCAGCTTTGGCGTATGGAGCGCATTCAGGGAAAGGAAGGCGCGGCAGGCCTTCTGGATGACGTGCTCCTGCATGAACCGCCATATATCTCCGATTATATTTAATGCATATTTTGAAGGCGGGCGGGCATCTTAAGAATAATATCAAAAAATATTATTTCAGGAGGAGTCAGCCATGTCATTGATCAACAAGGAAGTAAGCGATTTTGAAGTGTATTCTTACCATAAGGGAGCTTTTGAAAAGGTGTCGAAGGCGCAGATTATGGGCAAGTGGAATGTGTTTTTCTTTTATCCGGCGGATTTTACCTTTGTCTGCCCCACGGAGCTGGAGGATCTTGCGAACAAGTATGAGGATTTCAAGAAGGCGGGATGCGAGGTCTACGGCGTCTCCTGTGACACCCATTTTGTGCACAAGGCATGGCACGATGCCTCCGAGAGGATCAAGAAGATTCAGTATCCTATGCTTGCGGACCCCACGCACGCCCTTGCAAGGGATTTTGAGGTATATATTGAGACGGACGGCGTTGCCGAGCGCGGAACCTTCGTGGTGAACCCGGAGGGAAAAATCGTGGCATATGAGGTGAACGCAGGCAACGTGGGCAGAAATGCCGAGGAGCTTTTCCGCAAGCTGCAGGCGCTGCAGTTTGTGGCGGAGCACGGGAACGAGGTCTGCCCTGCAAAGTGGAAGCCGGGAGCGGAAACCTTAAAGCCCAGCCTTGACCTTGTCGGTATGCTGTAATTATAATAACGCATGCAATGTAACATGTGTAATTCAAAGCTTGGAGTTGTCTGGGTTTCAGGGAACAGTGCTTTAGGGGTGTTTTATGGAAGATAATAAAAATTTGTATGATGTGATTATTGTGGGCGGAGGCCCGGCGGGGCTCACCGCCGCCATTTACCTTGCCAGGGCGCAGTACCGGGTCCTTGTGGTGGAGAAGGAGCATTTTGGCGGACAGATTACCATTACCAGCGAGGTGGTAAATTATCCGGGGATCTTGAAGACCAGCGGGGAAAGCCTGACCGGAGAAATGCGCAGGCAGGCGGAGGGCTTTGGCGCGGAATTTCTGCTGGCAGAGGCGGAGAGTCTGGAGCTGAGCGGCAGGATTAAGACGATAAAGACCTCCAAGGGTGAGCTGCGGTGCTTCGGTGTTCTGATTGCCACGGGCGCCCACCCCAGAATGATCGGATTTCCGGGGGAGGAGGCATACCGCGGACACGGCGTTGCCTATTGCGCCACCTGCGACGGCGAGTTTTTCACGGGCATGGAGGTGTTTGTCGTGGGCGGCGGCTTTGCGGCGGCGGAGGAGTCGGTCTTTTTGACAAAGTATGCCAGCCATGTGACCGTTCTGGTGCGGGAGGACGATTTTACCTGCGCCAGGGCGGTGGCGGAGGAGACGAAGAAGCATCCAAAGATCACGGTGCTCTACAATACCGAGGTAAAGGAGGTTTCCGGCGACAGCGTTCTCAGGCGGCTGGTATATATAAACAATAAAACCGGAGAAACAACGGAATACAAGGCGGAGGAGGGCAGGACCTTCGGCGTTTTCGTGTTTGCGGGTTACGAGCCTGCCACAAAGCTGGTGAGAGGGCTGGTCAGGCTGAGCGAGCAGGGCTATGTGATTACGGATATCAGCCAGAAAACCAGCCTGGACGGCGTCTATGCGGCGGGAGACGTGTGTGTAAAGAATCTGCGGCAGGTAGTGACGGCTGTGGGAGACGGCGCCGTAGCCGCCACGGAGCTGGAGCGGTACGCCGGAGCCATGCATAAGGAGACGGGAATTGTGCCTCAGAGGGCGGTCAGCAAAGCGCCCCGGACCCAGGCTGGCCAGGGAGCTTCCAACGGGGGAGCAGGAAGGCCGCCCGGTACGGAGGCGGAAGCTTCAGGGACCGGAAACGGCCTTTTCACGAAGGAGATACTGGAGCAGCTCCATACGGTATTTGAGAGGATGGAAAATCCGCTGATCCTGGAGCTGTATCTGGACGAACGTCCGGTTTCCATGGAATTAAAGCAGTATATGGAAAGCCTTGGAGAGCTTACGGACAAGCTCACGGTGGTGGAAGGGGACAGAAACGTGGAATACGGACGGCCCTATGTAAGAGTCCTGAGGGCGGACAGAACGCCTGCGGGTCTTGGCTTTCATGGGGTGCCGGGAGGGCATGAGTTTGCTTCCTTTGTCATGGGGCTTTACAATGCCGCCGGAAAGGGACAGGCGCTGGATGACGCACAGCTTGCCAGAATCAGCGATATCGATGATGCTCTGGACCTGAAGATCATGGTTTCCCTGTCCTGTACCATGTGCCCGGAGCTGGTAACGTCCGCGCAGAAAATAGCCTCCCTGAACGAGCATGTCAATGCGGAGGTCTATGATATCAACCACTTCGGGGAGCTTAAGGACAAATATAATGTGATGAGCGTACCGTGCATGGTGCTGAATGACGAAAAGGTATCCTTCGGCAAGAAAAATATTGAACAGATTCTGGACTGGATTGCAAGATAGCGGCGTAAGAGCCCATAAGAATGCCAGGCGGACAGGGCTTGGAATATAGGTGACAGGGGCGCAGTAAAAGGGGGCTGTTTTACAACAGCCCCTGTTATTTACATTATAAAGCAGGTTTTATTTGATAATCAGTACGGTAGACGTCTCATTGATATGTCCAAGGTACGCTTCCCCGCCGGTAGAAAAGCCGATGCTGGGATATCTGCCCCAGAGCGCGCAGTAGTCTGCCGTCAGTTCCTTGTTCAGCATCTCCAGAGTGCGGTACAGGCAGTTGAAATTGATAACCCCCGCAGGCTGGTATGTAATCTTATCATCCAACGCCTGCTTCGTATCCGATACGATATCCCCAATTTTCAGCACATTGATTTCAGAGCCCTCCGGAATGCCGCAGTGAAGGGTAATACCGCCGTCCTGTATCTGGTTAAAGGTACGCACGAATATTTCGCCGTCCGCCACGATTCCCAGAGGATTGGAAACAAAGTAATTCTGAATCTCCGCTGCGGGAACGCCAAGAACCTCCGCATATACCTCTCCGCAGGGTCTGCCGTCAAACTCGAACAGGATACGGCTGCGCAGGTCGGACTTTGTTACGGCAAGCTTTCTCTCCGACATGACGCAGGCGCTTTGCGTCTTAAGCACGTCATAGCCCTTAACCGTCTTTAACACCGCCAGAACCGCCGCGTTGGCGTAGCTTTTGCCGTTGGCGTACACTCTGGAAATATTATTTTCTGCCGCGGAGGAGGAGCCGCCCACAAAAAGGATATCCGTAGCGGTACCCAGCCGGTCCATAAAGATTTCTTCCGCCTTCGCGCCGGATTCAAACAGCACGATTCCTACATATTTGTCAAAATGATTGAAGATCTCGTCGCTGCCGCCAAAATGGGCTTCCATGCTTTTTGCCACGTTCTGAAGCTCCACAGCCTTGTCGATGCCTTCCACAACCTGAATGCAGCTGTCCTCAACGCTGTCCTTATCCATGGCCATAATGCTGACCGAATGATCCGTATAATCGGAATTGCAGTATTCGCTGTGAGAGGTAGAACCTATGATACTGCTGTCGGGGAAAGCAGCCGCCAGCTCTGCCGCAGGGTTTGTATCGTCATAGAAGCTGGATGCAAAAAACAAAAGAAGCTTTGCCTCAAAGCCCTTCAGCGCTTCCTTTGCCTGCCCTGCCACATCCCTGCTGTCCGTTCCTTTAATAGATATAGTTTTAATAGCCAATGTTATCCCACCTTTACTTCAATTTTTTACATGCTAAACGTACAAGCCAAATTCCAAACCAATCTCTCTTAATTTCTGCATCACGGCAAGATCGTCCGGAGACGTAGGTGTGTACTTATTGATTGCAATTCCCTTTAAAATAATCTTTGTTTTGACACTGTTTGCAATAACCTGGTTCCCTTTGGATTTTTCTGTAACTATCTTTTGGATCATATTGTAAATCTGTCCAGCCAATCCATATCACCTCCCTTTGAGTACAGAAAACGCCCGTCCGACGCCCCCTGCCAGAATATGGTTATTATAGCATATGCCCCTTTCCACTGTCAACAATCCCTGCAATGGGGTATTGTGCCTGGCAGGGGCTTCGGCGCCAGGGCACAGGGTGTTAAAAACCCTTGACGTGCTTTGTAAAACAGCTTATTATTTAAGAACAGACGCAGATTACATAAAACGGCAGACTGTAAAAATATGAACCGCATATAATCTGTGCGGCGGGAAGGAACGGTATAAGCTTATGGCAAAACTGTATGTAAATCCAAATGTGAAAAAAGGGCACATCAACCCTGAGCTTCAGGGGCATTTTTCGGAGCATCTGGGCAGGTGTATTTATGAGGGGATCTTTGTGGGGGAAAATTCAGACATCCCCAACGTGAACGGCATGCGCACGGATGTGGTGGAGGCGCTGAAGGAGATTCGGGTTCCGGTGCTGCGCTGGCCGGGAGGATGCTTTGCGGACGAGTACCATTGGAGGGACGGAATCGGTCCTAAGGAGAAGCGCAAGAAGATGATCAACACCCATTGGGGCGGCGTGGTGGAGGACAACAGCTTCGGCACCCATGAATTTATGGAGCTGTGCAGTCAGCTGGGCTGCAAGACCTATATAAACGGCAATGTGGGCAGCGGCACCGTACAGGAGATGAGCGAGTGGGTGGAGTACCTGACCTTTAACGGTGTATCTCCCATGGCGGACCTGAGGGCGCAGAACGGACGCAAGGAGCCCTGGACGGTGGATTATTTCGGCGTGGGCAACGAGAACTGGGGCTGCGGCGGCAATATGAGACCGGAATATTATGGAGATCTGTACCGCAGATACCAGACCTATGTGCGCAATTACGGAAGGCCCGTCAGCAAGATTGCCTGCGGCGCCAACGCAGAGGATTATCACTGGACGTCAAAGGTGCTGGAGACCACCTTTGACCACGGAAACGGCTTTATGAACGGACTGTCCCTGCACTATTACACCCTTCCCACAGGGAATTGGGGCAAAAAGGGCTCCTCGCTTGAGTATGACGAGAAGGACTGGTACCGCACCATGAAGCAGACTCTGAAGATGGAGGAGCTGATAAAGAGACACGGCGCCATTATGGACAGCTATGATCCCGGGAAAAGGATCGGCATGATAATCGACGAGTGGGGGACCTGGTATGACGTGGAACCGGGCACCAACCCGGGCTTCCTGTATCAGCAGAGCACCATGCGCGATGCCCTGGTGGCAGGCATAAACCTGAATCTCTTTAACAAAAACTGCGACCGTGTGAAGATGGCAAACATTGCTCAGATGGTGAACGTGCTTCAGGCAGTGATTCTGACCGAAGGGGAGAGGATGCTTAAGACCCCTACATGGCATACCTTTAATTTGTATAAATTTCACCAGGACGGGGAGCTGGTGGAGTCCTCCGTGGAGACCAGGGAGACAGGGCTGGAGGAAGGCTTCAAGGTTCCGGACCTTACGGAATCCGTATCCCGGGCAAAGGACGGAAAGCTCCATATCACTCTCACCAATCTCTCTCTGGAGGACACCACCGACATCGAGGGCATATTTGCGGACTGCAGTATAAAAAATGTCAGGGGAACCATCCTCACCGGAGATATGAGGGCGCACAATACCTTTGACGCGCCCGACCAGGTGCACACCAGGGATTTTGACGCCGAAATTACGGCGGACAACAAGGTGGCGTTCAAGCTGCCGCCCTGCAGCGTGCTTCATCTTGAGGCGGAGCTGGCGTAACCGGATAACCCGAGGGAATCGGTCACAGAGAGGGGCAGGCGTTGGAGGAACTGAGAAGGAAAGCTCATTTGGTAATGGATGAGGTAAAAAAAGTCATTATCGGCAAGGACGAATGTGTTGAAAAGGTGATGGGTGCGGTTCTGGCAAAGGGGCATGTCCTTCTGGAGGATGTGCCCGGAGTGGGAAAGACAGAGATGGCGCTGTCTTTTTCCAGGGCGATGGGCATTCAGGCTAACAGAGTGCAGTTTACGCCTGACGTAATGCCCTCCGATATCACCGGATTTTCCATGTATCACAAGGAGACGGAGAGCTTTGCCTACCATCCCGGGGCGGCAATGTGCAATCTGCTTCTGGCGGACGAGATCAACAGAACCTCGCCCAAGACCCAGTCCGCGCTTCTGGAGGTGATGGAGGAGGGCAACGTGACGGTGGACGGCGTCACCAGGGAGGTGCCCAAGCCCTTTATCGTCATCGCCACCCAGAACCCAATAGGCTTTTTTGGGACCCAGAGGCTGCCGGAGGCGCAGATGGACCGCTTTCTGATCTGTATCAGCATGGGCTATCCGGCGGTGGAGGATGAGATCGTCATGCTCAAGAGCCGCCATAACGAGGAGCCCCTGGATAGGGTGAAGGCGGTCATAAACGGCGGGGAGCTGCTTGAAATGCAGGGGGTGGCGGAAAATATTTTCATTCACGACAACGTTTACCGTTATATCGTGGAGCTTGCGTCGCAGACCAGGGCACACGGCCTGCTGGAGCTTGGAATAAGCCCCAGAGGGGCGCTTGCCGTGGGCAGGATGGCAAGGGCGTATGCCTTTCTGAGAGGAAGGGATTTTGTGTCGCCCAGGGATGTGAAATCGGCGTTTTTTGATGTGGGCGTCCACCGCATACGCCTGAGCCAGAAGGCCAGAGTCGACGGCAGGGATGCAGCGGGAGTACTGAAGGAGGTATTGGACAGGGTCAGGGAGCCCGCGGCGGGGGAAAAGGTACGCTGATGTTAAAGAGAAGATTGTATTATCTGTTGATGCTTGCGGGGGTATTTTACCTGGTGCTGCTGTATGATTTCTGGGGGCTGCGCTTTGTGGCAGGCTGTCTTTTGGTTTTTCCTTCAGGCAGCCTGCTTTTGCTGCTTTTGCAGGCTCTCTGCGGCAGGTTCACGCTGGAGGCGGAGTCGGAACGGGTGTACAGGGGCGAGGGGACGGCGCTGGTCTTTACCCTTGAAAACCGGGGGATTCTGCCGGTGGGACGGGTGATGCTGAGCGGAAGGCTGCAGACGCCCGGCGAAAAGGATATAAAGCTCAGGCAATGCCTGCTTGGCGTCGGCGCAAGGGCTGCCGGGACGGTGCGGGTCTCCGTACAGACGGCGCACTGCGGAACGGCGAGGCTGGAGAAGGCGCGGGTCAGGATCTTTGACGCCCTTGGGTTGTTTTCCCTGCCGGTGCGGGGAAACGGCAGCTTTGCCGTCTATGTGCTGCCCAGGGTGGACGCCGGCTACGGACGTGAGCTTGAGAGGGTCGCCCAGACCTTTGCCGACGCGCAGGAGGATGACATTTATATAAGAAGCTACCGCCAGGGAGACAGTATTCACCGCGTTTACTGGAAGCTGTCCGCAAAGGAGGGCGAGCTGCAGGTCAGGGATTACGAGCCCTTCAGCTCTGTCAGCCTGTATCTGGACTTTGGGCAAAGGCTGCGGGGGCAGGCGGCGGAATGGGACGCTTATCTGGAAAAGGCGGCGTCGATTCTGGCATATCTGTCAAAGCCAGGGCAGAACATGACGGAGGTTGTCTGGAGCGAGGGAGAGAGCTTCCGCAGGTATACGGTCCGAGACGGCAGGGAAACGGCTGAGTGCATGTGTGCCGTCCTGGGACGCAGAGACGATGCGGCGGCTTATTTTGACGCGCCTGTTTTTGCTTTGGAGCAGGGCTACCGTCTGGACGGGGAAGGCAGATTGTATTTGGGGGGAGCGTTGTTTTTATGAGGCATGGGGATAAAAGTGGCGGGACTGTAAATTTGGGGACTATAAGCCCCGGGGCAGAGGAACACGGAATAAGCAGGCATGCCGGGGTGATTTTTGATATCCTGCTTTTTTGCATAAGCGGTGTGGGCATGGCAGGGGCGTTTCTGGAGACGCTTCTGGTGGACTGGCGCAGCGAGTTTGACCAGCCCCTGCTCTGGGGCGGGCTGCTTGCCTTCTGCGTGGTGTCCGCCCTGTGGTGGGCGGGCTGCCGTAAAGATGACTATACAAAGCATGGGAAAAACGGCAAATCCAGGAAGCTTTGGGCGGTGTGGCGGACCATGGCGCTTATCTGCGCTTATGGGGCGGCGCTTTTTCTGTATGGGGAAACCATTGTAAGGGGCTTTATTTGGAGCTTCCGAAACGGGCTGGAGCTGTTTGGTGAGTATTACGGAGGAGAAGGGGCGCTGCAGTACGGCGAGGAGCTTCTGCAGAGAATTGCGGAAGGCGGTGGGGATACGGCGCAGGTCAGGACCCTGGGTTTTCTGGCGGTTCTGTTTCCCGTTTTTATGCTGACCGGGTTTATCTATGCCCGTGGAAAATGGCAGGTCTTCCTGATTGAAAATGTGCTCTGGTTTGCGGCGGCATGCGTTACGGACGTGTTCCCGGGCATTCCGTTTGTGACGCTTTGTGTGACAGGCATTATCCTGGCGGCGTCGGCGGGAGAGTTCAGGGACAGCCGGGCCGCCTGGGTGCAGGCGTCGGCAGGAATCGTGGTTTTGTGCTTTTTGGGAATCCTTTTTATAGAGCGTCTGGCGCTGCCGGTGATAAATGAGCAATATGAGCGAGGCGCCGGGCTGCGGCATGAGTTCTATCTGACGGTGAACTATAAATGGCTGCCCGGGCTGCAGAATCTTTTCAACGGCAGCGGCTTTGGCGCAGGGGTGGATGTGACGGGAGCCTTCGGCAGGCAAGGCCGCGTTTCGGGTATCATGACTGACGTCTACCGGGTGACGCTTGAGGCAGCTCCCAGGAGAACGCTGTATTTAAGGGGCTTTGTAGGGGCGGGCTACAGCCGCCGCAGATGGGAGCCGGAGGATGAGGGTGCTTTGGAGCGGTATTACCGGGACAATGGTTTCTCGCTGTACGAGGGCGGCAGGGAGCTTATAAACATGAGCTTTGCCGCCGCCCGGGACAACGGCCGGACAAGCACGGTCACAATCGAGGAGCTGCTTGGGAAGGGGAAATACAGTCTGCTTCCCTATGGTGCGTTCGTGACGGAGGCTTATACGGTTCACAGCGGAGGAGCCGTGGACAGGATAGACGGCAGCTACAGCTTCCGGTATCGGGAAATGCTCGGCGTGGAGGAGCTTACGGAGCAGTGGGAGCAGATCGAGGAACAGTACCGGCAGTACGCCTATGACAGCTTTCTGGATTACCCGGAGGAAAGACTGCCGCAGCTGACCCTGACGCTGAAGGAGGCGGGGCTGCCCGTGGGCGATGTGTACGGCTGTGCGGCGGCAATCATAGAGCTTTTGGAGGAGAAGGGGACTTATCGGCTGGATGTGGCGGCAACCCCGGTGGGAAAGGATTTCGTGGAGTATTTTCTCTTTGACAGCCACGAGGGGTACTGCGCCCACTTTGCGTCGGCTGCAGTGCTGATGTTCCGATACTGCGGCATACCCGCAAGATATGCCACCGGATATTCCGTTTCGGCGGCAGGCTTTTCAAGGACTCAGGAAAACGTCTATACCGCCGGCCTGACGGGAGCTCAGGCGCATGCGTGGGCGGAGGTCTATGTGGACGGTGTGGGCTGGGTGCCTGTGGAAACTACGCCGGGAGCGGCGGCCTTTGCGGGGGATAACCGGGCGGAAATGCTCAGGCGGCTGGGGATTCTCACGGGCAGCATAGAGCCCACGGTGGGGGGAAGCGTCGTTATCGATGACGACGAGGAGGAAGAGGAGGAGCCTGAGGAGAGTGTGGGGCTGCCCTTGCTTCCTTATGAGGACGAGGAAGAATCGGAGGAAATGGAGGAGAATGAAACGCAGATCCGGCAAACGGGCGGGCTTAAGGAGATAATTTTCAGAGTTCTCCTGATTGCCGTGCCTGCCGCAGCGGTCCTTTTCGTTCTGCTTGGCCGTGTCCGGCGTCTATTATGGAACAAAAGGCTTGAAAGGGTGGGAGGACAGGAGAAGGTATTCCTGCTCTACCGCAATATGCGCAACGCCCTCTGCGTGATGGGCTGTCCGAGAAAGCTTGCCCTGACGGGGGAGGCGTTTTGGGAAAGGCTGCACAAGGTGCTTTCCAGCCTGAGCAGGGAGGAGTATGAGGCGCTTTGCGATATATTGGAGCAGAGCTCCTTTGGCAACCGCGCCCCCTCCGGGGAGGAGCTTGAGACTCTGGCCCGCCTGCATGACAATATGGTTTCCAGGCTCTATCTCAACGCTCCTTTTTATAAAAAGCCGGCCTTTGCGGGACTGGGATGCGTCCTGCCCGCGTCCTTCCGCACGTATTCGCTGAAGCGGTTCTGACGGGGCATTAGGCCGTTAGGCGAAACAGCCGCTTTCTGTCAACAGGATGGTGTCGTACATGATCATGCCGTTTCCGTTTCGCAGCTCCAGGGTGTTTTCGCCCGTCTTCAGAAGCTTCGGGTCAACGGGCACGACGATCCGGCGGTAGCGCCCGCTTAAGGTGGCGCTGCGGTATACGGAGGAGTCGTTGACAAGGACGGTTTCGCTGACGGTGTCCCCGTTTAGCAGTACCTGCAGGAGAGGGTTCTCCTTGTTGCCCATAAAGCCCTTGCATGCCCCTGCGACCGCGATGATCAGCCTGCATTCGGATGCGGGAGTCTGCTCCAGGTTAAAGTGCAGATACCATGCGCCCGGCTTTGTCTGGGCATAGTACCAGTCCTGGTCCTCTCTGTCCCTTCCTATGGTGAAGTGTAATATTTCCGGCGGCATTTCCATCCATTTATAGTTGCGCTGTTCTCCCGCCAGGCGGTAGCCCTCGCAGGTTCTTGTGGCGCTGCCAAGCTGCCAGAGTACCTTTTCCGAGGGAAGCTTCCAGACGATGGGGGAAAGCGTCTGCCGGGGCAGGGATATGTTTATGCTGTCTGTCTCCAGCTGTTCGGTGTTGCTGCCTCCCGTCTGATAGGCATACAGGGAGTAATCGCCGAAGCGGACGTTTTTTAAGGTAAAGCTGCCGTCCGGTGCGGTCTTTGTGTGATATATATAGCCGGCGGACTGACGCTCTACAGCCAGACCGCCCTGGCCCAGGATGACGGTTGCGTCCGCGCAGGGGCTGCCGTCCTCAAAGAGGAGCCTGCCCTCCACATTGCTGCGGACCTTCGGGTAGAGCGGGTCGTCCACCCACTGATAGGGCCATTTTTCCTGCTCCTGCGCCGCCTTCTGCAATGCGTCCCGGTACAGTTCTTCCGGGTCCTCCCCCTGGTTAAAATATTGGTAAAAGGGTCCGTAGAATTTTTTCCAGCCCACGGGCACATGGAGATTGCCGGTGCCGAAATGGGAGCCTGTAAAATAGTTCAGCAGGATTCCGTCATAATGCACCAGAAGCTCCTGCTTCATGGGGCCGCCCGGATAATATTCCGTGGAGACGGGGATGAGGAAGAAGCCGTACCCGTGCCCGTACTGCCCCCATACAGGATTTTTGGAAAAATAACCTGCATAGTCATATTTGGAATAAACGTCCCCGTTGGAGTAGCTCTCTCCCTCGGGGCTTTTTCCTTCGTTTGGCAGCCGGTAGGTTTCGTCCTGAAGCTTCTCGAATTGCTCCATATATTTTTTTGTGGGCTGTGCGCCGTGGCGCTCGTTGTTGAAGGCGTGGTCGAAAATCCGGCTGCCGCTGCGGTATACGATGCGGAATTCCGCCAGCTGGAATTCCACGTCGGTATTATTCGCGCCGATGACATAGGAATAATATCCGCTCTCCCCCTGTATCAGAATGATATGGTATTCGATGGCAAGGTAGCCTGTGGCGTCCTTGTAGGCGATATGTGCGGTCTTTTCGCTGGACTCTATCACTTCCAGCCGGGGAGAATGATACTTGCGGAAGGCGCCTTCGGCATGGTAATCCACATAAAAGGCGGTCTTATGGTCGGTGTCGGAGCGCTCAGGGGTATTGCAGACCAATTCCACTCCGTTCCTGACCAGGGAGCCGAGCGTGCCGTCCTCCTTCCAGGACAGCGACAGGATGCCGTTTGACATGGTGCACTGGTTGCCGGAAACTGTTAAGGTGACTGGGTTCATGGCATGATCCTCCTTTATTTGTTTTATATTAGTATTGTGGCACAGGCGAAAGCATAATTGAATTGTCAAAATTGCTGCTTTATGTATGGATTATTATGGGGAGGTAGGGGAATATAATCCTTAGAATCGGAAAAAGTGATGAGACAAACTACGATGTTGAAATACTTTTTGTGAAAAAAGATTGAGAAATAAAAAAGGCAGAAAGCAATAATTGCAATTTGTCAAGCAAACATAACAATTCCTAAGGGGGCTTTTTAATAGTAAAATGTTATTACAGAGCTACCCATCATATAGTAAGAAATAACGGTGACAGAAAATTATGGGAAAACAAAAAAACATTGTGGTCAGAAGACAGTATGCGCCGCCGCAGGAAAGAGATGAGAAGCATTTGGTCCATATGAACGACAGGCATGAGCTGTATATGATGCTGCAGGGGGACGTGACCTTCAGCATCGAGGGCAGGCTCTATCATTTGGAGCCCTATGACATGCTGTTAATCAGCAATCAGGACATTCATTGCGTCATGGTCAACGGCGAGCAGGCGTACGAAAGGATCTGTATTTATTTTAAACCGGAGTACTTCCAGCAGTTCTGCACAAAAAAATATAATCTTCTGCGACTTTTTGAGCGGGAGAAGCGGCTGGAGGACGGCTACAGGATAGATCATGAGAACGTCAAAAGGTATGAGCTGGATAAATATTTTCAGCAGATGCAGGAGTGTTATGCCGCCAATCTGCCGGAGAGCGGGATTCTGCTCACCAGTCTTCTCCTAAAGATGCTTCTGGAGGTGAATCGCGCCTATGACGAAAGCAGGCAGCTGGAGACGGAGGAGGAAGGCAATCTGACACACAGTGAGAAAATAGACGATATCGTCAGGTATATTTCCGAGAATCTGGAGGAAAAAATCACTCTGGACGACCTGACGAAAAGATTTTATCTGAGCAAGTATTATCTCTGTCATGAATTTAAGAAGGTTACGGGCTTTACCGTATTTGATTATATACGATATAAAAGAATCCTCAGCGCAAAGACAAAGTTTCAGAACGGGCAGCCTATCAACGAGGTGTGGCGTGAGCTGGGGTATGAGGATTACTCCAATTTCTACCGGACCTTTAAGAAAATAACCGGAATGTCGCCCAAGGAATACCTGGTCAGTGTGAGCGAGAGAAAAAATGAGGCGGACAAAGAGTGAAACGAAAAGACTGTCATGGGAGGTACAGAGCGTGGATTTGAAGAATATGACACGGAATGAAACGGAGGGCGACACTCTTATTATGCGTTCGCCGGCAGCATGGCACAGGGACATGTACAGGGAGGCGGCGCCTGCGGGAAACGGTTTGATCGGCGCTCTGGTCTATGGCGGAATCAGTCAGGAGAGGATCGCGGTCAATCACGCGAGGCTTTGGGAACGGGGGAAAAGGCAGGAGCTGCCGGACGTGCATGAGACCCTGGCGCTTACCAGAGAGGCCATCGACAGGGGAGAATACCGGGAGGGCAACTGGTTCGGAGCCAATGCGTTGAAGGAAAAGGGCTACGCGCCCCGGCTGGGAAATCCCATTCCCGTGGGCGATCTGATTCTGGAGATGGACGGGAGAGATATTTTTAAGCATTACCGCCGCCTGGTACATATGGATACCGGTGAGATAGAGGTAACATGGCAGGAGGGAGAGCAGACCTATTTAAGGGGCGTTTTTGTGTCCAGAAAGCGGGACATGGTGTTTGTGAGAATAAGCACGGACGGGAAGCCCTTCACGCTGCTTGCAGGCGTGGGACGCCATGAGACTTGGGAGGATGACGCCAAAAAGAAGTGGGAGGGCCGGGAGCCCGAAAGCTTTGCGGAGGGCAGCTCCTTCTGTTTTCAGGCGGTGCATGAGGACGGAACATGGTACGGGCTGCTGGGCGGTCTTAAAACCGACGGCAGGGTGTCGGAGTGGAAGGACAGCCTCCGGGTGGAGGGAGCCACGCAGGTTATTGCGGCGGTTAAGCCCGTGGTATTTTCCCCGGGGGAGCTTAAGCCTATGCTGAAGGAGGCGTGGGCTGAGGGGCTTTCGGCTGAGGAGCTCTTTGATTATGAGCAAAGGCTTCAGGAGCATGTGCGTCTGCATGCGCCCCTTTACCGCAGCGCCGGGGTGTCTTTTTCCGATAAAAAAGACACCTCCAATGAGGAGCTGCTTGCGGAAGCCTTTGAGAACGAAGCTTCCCCGGAGCTTTTGGAAAAGCAGTGGAAGTTTGGAAGGTATTTGATGATAAGCGGCACAAGGGAGGACGGAAACCCGTTTCCTCTGTATGGGCTGTGGCACGGGCGCTATAAGATGAACTGGCCCCACAACATGGCAAACGAGAATGTGGAGATGATTTACTGGCATACCCTGCCGGGCAACCTGGGCTATACCATGCGGACTCTGATTCACTATTATGTGCAGAGAATGCCGGCCTTCAGGGAGTGCGCCCGGAAGCTGTTCGGAATGCCGGGCATTTATCTGCCTGCGGGAACTACGCCGGAGCATTGCTACCCCACTCAGATCGTGCCGGTGATCCTTAACTGGATAGGCTGCGCGGGCTGGCTGTCCCAGATGTTTTACAGGTATTATCAGTACACGGGGGACAGGGAGCTTTTGGAGAAGGAGATCCTGCCCTTTATGTGGGAGGCCGGGCTGTTTTATGAAAATTACATTGTCCGGGATGAGCGGGGGACGGTACGGATTTATCCGTCCGTGTCCCCTGAAAACACGCCGGGGAACCTGATTCCCCCGGAAAATCCCGACATGGCGCATCCATGTCCCTCCGTGGAGAATGCCACCATGGATATTGCCATCATGAAGGAGCTTTTCTCCAGCCTGCTGGAGATATCCCAAGATTTGGGGCTGTATCAGGAGAAGCGCGGGCTTTGGAGAGATATTATCGCCAGTCTGCCTGCCTATGGGGTCACGGAGGACGGAGACGTCAGGGAGTGGCAGAAGGACGGGCTTGAGGAGCGCTATAATCACAGGCACCTGTCTCACATCTATCCCCTTTTCCCCGGCACGGAGATTGTGCGGGGCAGGGATGACGAGGCGCAGGTAAAGGCTTTTGAAAAGGCTGTGGACAAGAGAATTCTCGGAGCGCAGACCGGCTGGTCCCTGTCCCATATGGCATGTATTTATGCCAGGCTTCAGAGACCGGACAGGGTGATGGACTGCCTGGACACCATGGATAAGGCGTGTCTGCTGAAGAATTTCTTTACGCTGCACAATGACTGGCGCGGCATGGGGCTGACCCTTGGGAGGGGGCCGTCCGCGCCCGTGCAGCTCGACGCGGCGATGGGTATTGTGCAGGCGCTGCAGGAATGCCTGCTCTTTGTGGACAGAGACTGTGTCAAGCTTCTTCCGGCGCTGCCGAAGCGGCTGGGAGAGGGCTCGCTCAGAGATTTCTGCTTTATGGCAGGCACGGTCAGCATGAGCTGGAGCCTGCAGGAGAAGAAGCTGCACGCCGTGCTGCGCGCGGTAAGAGATACGGAAATTTCCGTAATTCTGCCGCCCTGGGCGGAGAACATCCGGGTGAAGCGGGCGGAGGACGGTTCTGTGGACCGGAGCCTGTGCATGGACGGAAGCTCTGTCAGGCTTAAGTTGAGGGCAGGGGAGACTGTGGAGATAGGGAATGTTTGATTGGGACTGCATGGGGGGATGATGAGATTAGGGCAAGTGACGGGCGCCTGTGGCGCAGGCGTCCTGCCAGACAGCGCGATGGGCGTTCCGATGAGCCCTAATGCGTCGGCAATGCTCACCATTGGGTTCGCATCGCCTGGGCGCTGCCGCTCCCTGGTCTCATCTCCACATCGCTTCATGCCTTGCAGGGCGCCTGCGCCACAGGCGCCCTGTGCAGTGCATTTTAGAACGGGCGGTATTGGCATGGGGTCAGGGGTCCCGGGTGTTAGGTGGGGTAATAAAGACGGTACTGGAATCAAAACAGTCTCGAAACGGAGGCGCCCCAAGAGGGGTGCTGGAGTGCAGAGGCGGTACTGGAATAGGAGGAATACATAATGGCAATTGACAGATACGCTTTGGTGTCCCGGCACAACCCGGTTCTGGAGGCGGTGGATGTGGACTCGCCGCTTACGGTGGGAAACGGGGAGCTTGCTTTTACGGCGGATGTGACCGGGCTGCAGACCCTTTATGAGGAATATCTTGACACCTGTCCTCTGTGCACCATGTCCCAGTGGGGATGGCACACGAAGCCGGTGAGCGGGGAGCGCTACGATTACACCCTGAAGGACCTGGCGATGACGGAATTCGATTATAACGGGAGGAAGGTCGTCTATCCCAAGAATCCCAAGCCGGGCAACGAGGAGGTTTATGAGTGGCTGCGCAAAAATCCCCACAGGCTGGATCTGGCGAGGATCGGCTTTGAATATGAGGATAAGGAGATCCGGGCGGACAGACTGACGGGAATCCACCAGGAGCTTGATTTATACAGCGGAATATTAAAGAGCAGCTTTCTGCTGGACGGGAAAGGCTGCCAGGTGGAGACGGCGTGCGACAACGGGGAGGACGGCGCTCATGACACCGTTGGAATCCGCGTAAGGTCCTTTATGCTGGGGGAGGGAACGCTGTCTGTGGTGCTGGCATTTCCCTACGGCTCTCCGGCAAAAAGCGCGGCGGATTTTGACAGCCCCTCGCTGCACAGTACGGAGACAGTGGAGCAGGATGAGCATTCCGTGCTGCTGAAGCGCACGCTGGACAGGGATGTCTATTATGTAAGGCTTGTTTTTGGCCAGGGAGTGAAGGTACTGATGCCGGATACGGATTCGGGGTCCTACAAGGCCCACAGGATTGTCCTGAAGTCGGAGGGCGAGGTGCTGGAGCTTGCCGTGAGCTTTATGAAGGGAGACATGGACGCGGAGGCAGGCGGCGCTGCGCAGCCGGATGTACCCCGGACCAATGCCGTTCAGGTATTTGAGAACAGCCGCAGCTATTGGAAGGGATTTTGGGAAAAGGGCGCGATCCTTCAGCTTCATGACAGCCCCGACCCCAGGGCGGAGGAGCTGGAGAGGAGAATCATCCTGTCCATGTATCTGCTTGCGGTGAATTCCTGCGGCTCCGCTCCTCCCCAGGAGACCGGGCTTACCTGCAACAGCTGGTACGGCAAGATGCATCTGGAAATGTATTTCTGGCATTGCGCCTGGGCTCCGCTCTGGGGGCACACGGAGCTTTTGGAGAGGAGTCTGCCCTGGTATCTTGCACGTATGGAGGAGGCACGGGAAAATGCGGCGCGAAACGGTTACAGGGGCTGCAGATGGCCCAAGATGGTGGCGCTGGACGGCATAGACAGCCCGTCCAAGGTAGCTCCCATGCTTCTCTGGCAGCAGCCCCATATTATCTTTATGCTGGAGCTGTGCTTCCGTGAGAACCATGACGACGGCTTCCGCAGGAGGTATTGGCCCCTTGTAAAGGAGACAGCTGACTTCATGGCTGATATTGCTGTGTATAATCAGGAGAAGGGCTGTTATGAGCTGGTTGCCCCGGTGATACCCGTGCAGGAATGCCATAGGCCGGAGGAGACTCTGAATCCTGCGTTTGAGGTTTCTTATTGGAGGTACACCTTGGGGACCGCGGTGCGCTGGGCCAGGGAGCTTGGCATGGAGTGCGACCCGAGGTGGGAGGAGGTAGGTGAGAGGATGGCGGTCCTGACAGAGGAGGACGGCTGCTATCTGGCCCACGAGAAATGTCATACTACCTTCACGGTGCAGAATCATGACCATCCTTCCATGCTGATGTCCTACGGCGTGCTTGCGGATGAGCGGCTGAGCGGGGAAACGATGAAGAATACCCTGCAGAAAGTTCTTGAATGCTGGAGCTATCCCTCTCTCTGGGGCTGGGATTTCGCGGTGATGGCGATGACGGCGGTCCGGCTTGGAGAGCCGGGACAGGCGGTGGATATCCTCCTGAAGGACACACCCAAGAATCAGTATGTGAAAAGCGGCAACAACAACCAGATTATCAGAAAGGATCTGCCCCTTTATCTGCCTGGAAACGGCTCGCTGCTTCTGGCAATCCCCATGATGGCGGAGGGCTACGAGGGCTGTGGGCGGAAGGCGCCCGGCTTCCCGGAGGACTGGGTCGTGGAGGCGGAAGGCATGCAGAGATACATATAAGCAATATTTGCAATGCCATTAGCAATCTACACCATTGCGGAAGTTGGTTGAAATGATAAAATTTAAAGTGTAGATTAGCAGTAATCATATCATTTTGCATAAAACATATACCTAGAAGTGGGAAGATTCAGGAGAAAGTGCTCAATGGGAAAATTTGGTTTATCTGAAAAATGGAAAAGCATGAAAAAATGGCAGAAGGCGGCGGTTGTGGTGGTATGTGCCGTTGTTGTTCTGCTGGCGGTTTCCCTTTTTACAGGAGGGGATCAGGGCGTGAGAGCCGGCAATATTGTCTTTCAGGCGGAAAAAAGCTACGATGACAGCCGGTATGTGAGCTATATCAGCCAATATGGGGATGCCGATTTCAACGGCTCCGTTATTGAGGTTGACCTGCTGAAGGATCAGGCGGTGGGCGCTTCCCGAAAGACCGCAATGGAAACGTATGAGGGGCGCAGCGCGCTTCTGACCACCGACGACGACTCCGTTACATGGAAGGTAACGGCGCCGAAGGCGGGGCTGTATGCTATCGCGCTGGACTATTATACGGTGGAGGGCTACGGCAGCGAGATCGAGAGAAACCTGTATATTGACGGCAGGCTGCCCTACGACGAGGCCGAGGGTGTGGAGTTCACAAGGGTCTATGTGGACGAAACACCGAATCCCAGCGGACTGCTGAACCGCCCCAATCAGGTGGAAAGGAACAGCTGGCGCACGGCTTACGTGACCGATTCCATGGGATATTATACGCCGGCGCTTTATATCTATCTGACAGAGGGGGAGCATACGCTGACTCTGGAATCTGTCAAGGAGCCTATGGCGATCGCCTCCCTTACGCTGATGAGCGAAAATGTGGCTCCGGCGTCATATGCGGATACCCTTGCCGCTACCAGGGCGCAGGGCGCCAGGGAAGTGAGCGGCGTACTGGAGAACGGCATCAGGATTATTGAGGCCGAGAACACTCTGGAGAAAAGCGACCCTACCCTGTACGCAAAGGCGGACACCACCTCAACCAAGAACAGCCCCTACAGCTATACCCAGAAGCTGCTGAACGCCATAGGAGGCACATCATGGCAGTATTCCAATCAATGGATCACATGGGAGTTTGAGGTTCCGGAGAGCGGCTATTACAATATCGGTGTAAGGGCGATGCAGAACTTCCTGCAGGGTCTTTACTTCAACCGTTCCCTGTACATAGACGGAAAGCTTCCCTTCCTGGAAGCGGAGAACGTACATTTTTACTTTGGCGATGAATGGCAGACCTTCTCTCTGGGAGAAAGCGGAGAAAGCGAGCCGTGGCTCTTTTATCTTGAGAAGGGCGTTCATACCGTGACGCTGAAGAACACCCTGGGAGATGCGGTTCCCATTTTGACGGAGGCGGATTCCATTCTGGAGAGTCTGTCGTCGGTGAACCTTGAGCTGCTTGCCATCCTGAGCACCACCCCTGACGTGGACAGAGATTATCAGATTGCGCTGTATCTGCCCGATACCCTGAAGGAGCTGGAGGAGGATGAAAGACGGCTGCAGAGCATCTGTGATGCAATGATAGCGTCAACGGGAGAGAGAAGCTCTGCCACATCCCAGCTGGAAATGCTGATTTCGGTGGTACATAAAATGTATACCCAGCCCAATCAGATCGCAAGCTTTTACAGCCGCTACAGAGATCTGGTAGGCAACTTCGGACAGTGGATCAGTACCCTGAGGGAGCAGCCTCTTATGCTGGATTACCTGTATGTGGCGGAAGCCGGGGTGAAGGCGAAATCCACCAACGATAATTTCTTCAATAAGATTGCTGCACAGGTGATGGGCTTTGTTACCTCCTTCACCGGCGATTACACGGTTCTGTCCAACGCTGAGGGCGAAGGGGAGAGCATTACCGTCTGGATCGGCTCGGGTCTGACCGGAGGACGTGATCAGGCTATGGCGTTAAACCAGATGATCGTGGACGGGTTTACAAAGGAGTACGGCATTAACGTAAATCTGCAGCTGGTTCCCGCGTCTACCCTGAAAACCGCGGTTTTTGCAGGGAGAGGACCGGATCTGGCGCTGCAGGTTGCACAGACGGAGCCTGTGGACTTTGCCCTCCGTGGCGCGGCTTATGACCTGACACAGTTTGAGGATTTTGAGGATGTAATCAAACGTTTCCCTGACAGTGCCACCGATCCCTTTAAATATGAGGGCGGCGTCTATGCAATGCCGGAGACCATGTCCTTCCCGATGCTGTTTTACAGGACGGATATTATGGCGGAGCTGGGAATCGACGTGTCCAGCTTAAAGACCTGGAAGGGTATTACGGAGATTCTTGCCACGCTGCAGGCGGAAAATATGGACTTTGCCCTGCCCAGTGCGGTCAGCAACGATACCTCGGCGGGTATGCAGAGCTTTTCCATGTTTTTGTATCAGATGAACGGGGACTTCTATTCGCCGAAGTTTACCCACACGCTGCTGGACAGTAAGACGGCGCTGGATGCCTTTGAATACTGGACGGACTTTTATATGCTTTACGGCCTGGCTACGGATTACGATTTTGCTACCCGCTTCCGTACCGGCGAGATGCCTATCGGCATTGCGGAATATACCACGTTTAATACACTGTCCATCTCTGCTCCCGAGATCAAGGGCAAGTGGGCGATGACCACCCTGCCCGGCATGGAGCAGCCGGACGGATCTATCAACAATGTGTCGCCCATCATCGTCCAGGGCTGCCTGATGCTGAACGACTGCAAGAATCCGGAGGCGGCGTGGAAATTTGTGAAATGGTGGACGGAGTCCGATACACAGTATGAGTTTGGCGAGCAGCTGGAGGCGGTCATGGGTGCGGCGGCCCGTTACAATACGGCAAACACGGATGCGCTTTTGAAGTTTGCCTGGACGGGTAACGACAGAAAGACCATAGAGGAACAGATCGGAAATCTCAGGGGCATGCCGCAGGTGGCAGGCGGATATTACACCGCACGTTATTTAAATTTTGCCAAGCTGGATGTCATCAATAAGAATGTGAACCCGCGGACGGCCCTGATGAACAATGCGGCGGACATTAACGAGGAAATCCGGATTAAGCGTACCGAGTTTGGCTTGGAATTGGAGGAGTAATAATATGGCAGCTAAGACAAAGGGCGGCAGGCCGTCAGGCAAGGTGGTTTACGATAATCTGGCTTTAAAGGACAGATTCAGGAGAGACACGCGCAACACCTGGCTGGAAATGAAAAAAAACAGAAGCAAATACTTGTTTATTGCGCCATACTGTATTCTTTTCTTTATCTTTACGGTGTGTCCGGTGCTGATATCCATTTTTTTCAGCTTTACGGATTTCAACATGCTGGAAAAGCCGAATTTTGTGGGCTTTAACAATTATTACAGAATGTTTATGCAGGATGACCTGTTTGTCAAGGCTCTGGGCAATACGATTATGTTTGCCCTGATTACCGGCCCGGGGGGATATATTATTTCCCTTGTCATGGCATGGTTTATCAACGAGCTTCCCCACGCGGCAAGAGTCGTTCTGACGGTGCTTTTGTACGCGCCGTCCCTGGCGGGAGGCATGACCCCGATCTTCAAGATCTTCTTCAACAGCGACGCCCAGGGCTTCCTGAACGCCTGGCTGCTGGAATGGGGGATTATTGACCAGAGGATAAAATATCTTGAAAATGAGAACTGGGTGGTGCCCATTATCATTCTGGTAGTGCTGTGGGGCAGCCTCGGCACATCCTTCCTGTCCTTCATCGGCGGTCTTCAGGGTATCGGAAGGGAGTATTATGAGGCGGCCGCCATGGACGGTATCAAGAACCGCTGGCAGGAGCTCTGGTATGTAACGCTGCCTTTGATGAAGCCTCAGCTTCTGTTCGGCGCGGTCATGAGCATTACCGGCGCGTTTAACATAGGCAGCATAATCAGCGGCCTGGCAGGCAACCCTTCGGTCAATTACAGTGCCCACACCATCATGCAGCATCTTGAGGATTACGGAACGGCGCGGTATGAGATGGGTTATTCCTCTGCGATTGCCACAATGCTGTTCCTGCTTATGATTTTCCTGAACCAGTTCATCCAGAAGTGCATTAACAAGGTAGGTGAATAAGTTGAGTGCAGAAAAAATTAAAAAACATAAAAAACTCGGGAGGCTGTCGCGTTCCCGCGGCGGCGATATAGCAATGGTGGTTTTTCTGACCACGTTTACCCTGCTGATGATGCTGCCACTGATTTATGCGGTGTCCATGTCCCTGAAACCTAACAGTGAGCTGTGGAAGTTTCCGCCCAACATTCTGCCGGTGAACCCTACGATGAAGCACTACCGGGATCTGTTTTCGCTGATGTCGGATACCTGGGTGCCCATGATCCGCTACATATTCAATACGCTGTTTATCACTGTGGTGGGAACCTTTGGGCATATTACGCTGGCGAGCATGGCGGCCTATCCGCTGTCCAAGTATAAGTTTCCGGGATCGAAGACGATATTCGTGATCATCCGTACCTCCCTGATGTTCAGCGGCGCGGTGCTGGCGATCCCCAATTACCTGATTATAAACAGCCTGCATCTGATTGACAGCTATGCGGCGGTTATTCTTCCGGCATTCTCCACAACCCTGGGTCTGTACCTGATGAAACAGTTTATGGATCAGATGGTGCCCATATCCCTGCTGGAGAGCGCCGATCTGGACGGGGCTTCCGAGTGGAGAAAATTCAGGATGATCGTCATGCCGCTTGTAAAGCCGGCAACCGCAACCCTGCTGATTCTGG
>ERZ808051.678-NODE-678-length-32188-cov-8.368347_pt1 | contig 32188 bp, 28 predicted proteins | sample MGYA00380199_ERZ808051 | MGnify/ENA primary metagenome ERZ808051 (study PRJEB31490, sample SAMN06133391) | mouse gut metagenome | isolation source: J11 | host: mice | place: China: Chengdu | collected 2015-05 ...
CATCTCCGTTTTTATTTCCATTATAACGGATAATGGAGCAGTTTGTTCACATTTTATTTACTCATGCGTTTGTCGTGTACTATATCCACTTTCTCTGTACTTATTTAGATTATACCTACTGACTACTTTTAAAAATTCTATGATGATTCAATTAGTTCAACCTTGGAGCGGAATGGAGCTGGAGCAGTCTAAAAGCAAGATCCTGCAGTTCGCACTGCTGCCTGCAAACACACATCTAAAAATTATTAATAACAATAAGATATTCCGATGCAATATATTCCTTCTCTTACATTTCCCACACAAAACTTTTCCTCACATCCACCCCTTACATTTGTCTTGTATCAGACAGACAAGTGTGCTAAAGTCTATCTATAAACAAGAACAAATATGTATTTCCAGCTCAACATTATCACAACAAAATCACACCCATTGAAAGGCATTCTGGTTAACCAATAACAATACAAAGAATACATAATACCTTTCAAAGGGACAAGGAGGAAAAAATGAAGAGACTATTTCGTTTGATGTTACTATCACTGCTGACCCTTTCGTTGGCGGCCTGTGCCCCATCTATTCCCAAAGAAGAATTTCACAGTGATGCCGTTTCACTCTTTTCCAGTGAAGAACCCGATTCCGGCATAAACACTCCCTCTTCCAGTGAAGAACCTGATTCCGGCATAGACGCTTCCTCTTCCAGTGAGGAACCTGATTCCGGCATAGGCTCTCCCTCTTCCAGTGAAGAACCCGATTCCGGCATAGACTCTCCCTCTTCCAGTAAGGAACCTGATTCCAGCATAGACGCTTCCTCTTCTTCCCACGAAGAAACACTGCCTTCCAGCGAAGCCCCTGACCAATTACCTGAAGACGGCTCCTATACCTCCAAAGAGGATGTTGCACTTTACATCCATTTATATGGCTGCCTCCCCTCAAACTTCATCACAAAAAAGGAAGCCGAGGCCCTAGGCTGGAAGGGCGGCTCTCTGGAGCCTTATGCTTCCGGCATGTGCATCGGCGGAAACCGTTTCGGCAATTATGAGGGTCTTCTGCCGGAAAAAGACGGGCGCAGCTATACCGAATGCGACATAGATACCTTAGGCGCCGATAAACGGGGCTCAAAACGAATCGTATTTTCCAATGACGGCCTGATATACTATACAGAAGATCATTACGAAAGTTTTGAATTACTTTACGGAGAAGAATGACTTATAAGGCCCCCTTGCACTCTGCAGCCATTTCCACATGCATATACAAAAAGGAGAAAAAACTATGCGCACTTGCATACTAGACGGAAATCTTATCACGGATAAAAAATCGCTCCATGACACTCTTTCCGCCTCCTTACTTCTGCCGGACTGGTATGGCAGGAATCTGGACGCCCTATATGATTGCCTCACAGATATACAAGAGGAAACAGAAATACAAATTTTGAACCCGGAAAATCTGGAAGCCCATCTGGGAAGCTATGCCCTTTCTCTTGCCAGAACCATCTACAATGCCTCGCAGGAGAATACAAGAATCAATTACAGTTACAGCTCATGATATGTCACAAGACAACAAAACAATACATCTATACTGGAATTTATCGAGGTAATTGATTATGATCAAAGCCATTGTATTTGACATTGGGCAGACATTAGTTGAATATAAGATACCATTGAATTGGTCAAAGCTATACAAACCTGCATTTGAAAGTGTTGCCCATAAATGCGGATATACTTTTTCGGATACTCATTATCAGTATGCCGGCCATGTTTTAACTAAGTATAATACGAGAATAAATCCACGAGAACATGAAGTAACATCCAATCAGATTTTCAGTGAACTAATAATGGGTATGGAAATACCGTTAAAGGATATAGAAACGGTTAAGTTCCATTTTTATTCTTACTTCAAGCAAAATGCATCCGTATATGAAGAAGTGGAGGCAACGCTAAAAGGACTTTCTGATAGAGGAATATTATTAGGAACCTTATCTGATGTCCCCTACGGTATGGATAATGTTTATGCTTTGGAGGATATCAGCCCGGTAATAAAGTATATTGATTATCCGTTTACTTCTAATGATGTGGGGTACCGCAAGCCCTGCGGGGAGGGATTGAAATTCATATCAGAAAAAATGCAGATTAGCCTTAAGGAAATGGCGTTTGTGGGTGACGAAGAAAAGGATATCATGTGCGCAATTAACGCAGGCGCATACTCCGTTTTGGTAAACAGAAATGACAGTATTAAGAATTATGGTCAAGATAAAGAGATAAGTTCGTTGGAGGAACTGTTAACTATGTTCGGTTGATTTTATCGTTTTCTGATCCTTTAAAAAAATCACCAAGACAATGGCTCGTTGTTTGATGGAGAATATAGCTTATGAACAACAAAATAGCAATCATAGAAGAACGATTATCTGCGGAGGAATTTACAGATTTCCTGAAAAGAACAGATCTGGGTTCGCAATATCCAAAAGAACGTTTTGCGGAAAGGATATCTAAGCTTGTAAACAATGCCACAATAAGCCTTGCCGCAAGAAATAAGGAGGGCTTAATCGTTGGCGTCTTATTTGGGTTAACAGATTATACATATTGGCTTTATGTGACAGATTTGGGGGTTGACAGAGCTTATGAGGGACAAGGAATTGGCAGACAGCTTATGAAGACTGCACATGATAAAGCAGGCGGGGAAAAAGATATCGCCGTATATCTGATAGCAAAGGAAAAGGCAATTCCATTCTATGAGAAGCTGGGTATGAAAAAAGCTGACGATGTTATGCAGTATAATCGTATCCAATGGACCGAATTTACAGTGCAGTAATAGATACTCGCCATTCATGAAGTCGTATATGGCCATAGTATTACAAAATCTAATTTAAATAATAAAATTACTCTTATGAGAGCAAATAATACACATATGATTTTTGGAAATAGGTAACAAAGCAAGATTCCCCTTACAGAGTAGCTACATGATATTTGGAAATGGTAATACTGGAGGTTCCTCATATGCACAAAATTGACAAAACCGAAAAAGTGCCTTATCAAAATTGAAGATTAATCTTTGGTTATTATCCATTCATAATGTACATAAACTAAGAAGGACATATTCACCGGCAAAGAAACCTGCTTATAATCATAGGTCCTTCCCAATAGATGCAAATCCAAGAAAGACTGCTGCTATGAATATGTCCTTCCAAATGAGCCCTGCTCTACTCCCCATACACCCATCCCGGATATAGGGTGGAGCGGCGCAGATTTCCACGCTGAGGTACTGCTGTTCCGGAAAGAGATTCCTTCAGATCATAAGGCAGTCCGGAATAGATCCATGCCCTGCCATGGGCATATATCACCGCATCCTCACAATTTCTTCCGAACAAATCCCCGCTAATCACGTATCCGTCTTCAGGAAAAACCACTAATTTCTGAAGTTCTCCCTGCAAATTGCTTGCACTGTACAAGGCAGGCTTCACGCCGCCTCCCCGCCGGTAAGCGAGAATGTGATCCTTCCCCTGACCGCCCCAGTTATGATAGGTATTCACAATCGTAAGCCAGCCGGGAGTCTTTCTGTCCTCCTTCCAAAGCTCCCGACCTTCACAGTCCAAAAGGAACATTCCGTCACGTCCGTCCCACTGCCCCTTGTAGCCGTCTCCTCTCTTGATCCTATCGAGTCCCGCCACCTGCAGCCCCGGATTCCCCGGAATAAACTTGCCAAGAGCCACATGCTGGGACTCCACAGAGCCTTCATAGCGCCAAAGCTCCCTTCCCTCCCTATCGTAAAGGCAGGTGACGCTTCCCCCCACGCAGATCTCCGGTTTTCCGTCGCCGTTTACGTCCCCTATCCATAGGCAATCCGCATGATCCTCCAAGTCTCTGCAGGACCAGAGAATTTTCCCTTCGGAGGAGAGCATGTCATATCCCGCCATCACCTCATCCCGGCCGTCGCCGTTGATATCATAAACCAACGGAAAATGCCCGATATTTCCATGATGTTTCCATAATAAACGGAAATTTTGATCCATGGCCCACATGTCATGATAACGGTCTTTCAAAATCACGTCTCTGGCCGTGGGATTTCCCGTGAGGTTAGCGATTAAGATACAGTCATGAGCCATAGGATCCGGCAGCGGAAATTCCCGCTTCACCGCCCCGGTGGTTCCGTCCAGCTGCCGAAAGGTCTTGTCCATCACCACCAGAACCTCCAGTCTGCCGTCCCCGTCGATATCGAAAATCTGCACGGGAAAATCCGACCCGAAGCCCCCCGGCTCCCCCTGAGGCTGTCCCACCTGCCAAAGCATCTCCCCCGTCACAGAAAAAACCGTCACACATGTCACCTGATGGGGCACATACCTATCGTCGATTCCGCCGTCCGCCTGCACGCACACCAGCTCCATGCGCCCGTCCCCGTTGACGTCTCCCAACAGTACCTTGCAGTTTTTTCCGGCCTTTGATATGTCCAGACTTCCTATCAAAATCGGTTCCATCTTCTCCTCCTTTTTATTTCCGCAGGATCCTATTTAATTGTGCAGCACAAACTCCTGAGTCGGATATCCCAGAGACACCGTAAGCTCTCCGGGGACAAATCCCATGGCGCTGTAGAATGCTCTGGGGGCCCTTCCTTTCTCATCCCCCTCCCGGAAGGTTTCCACTTTGATGTCCCTGCCGCCATTTAGCTTTGTCCGCATCAGTTCCACCATCCTTGCTGCAATCCTCTTCCTGCGGTACTCAGGATGCACGGCCATGCAGGAAATCATGCTTTTTGGGGGTGAAAAGAGCAGCACGCCCACCACCATCCTTCCATCCAGAGCACATATGGCGCTGCCACGCTCCATATTCTTAACCACCGTCCGACGATAATCCTCCAGCGCTTCCTCCGTCTCCAGCCCCGGAAAATTCTCTTTCACAATCTCTGCCAAGCTCATCCATGAATGCAGACAGCTTAAATCCGCAAAATCAACACTGATCCAACGCCTGCGGTCCCCGTGAGCATCGTATTCCGGAAGATCCCCCATATCGAAGAGCTTGTCCAGAAACCAATAAGGCACCATGAGCCCCTGCCTTTGGAGCAGCAGCGCCTCCTCCCTATCCGCCCAGCGGACGCATCGAACTTCCTCCTGCTGAAGCTTTAGCTGTGAAATATCCACATCCTGCCGAACAATATAATAATCATCGAATCCGTTTGAAAAATTAACGGTAAAGTTGGGCCTCCTGCCCGACAGATCCAGCTTAAGGCCAAGCTCCTCCCAAGCCTCTCTCTCCGCCGTCTCACAGCTGCCGTCCCCCGCCAGCGCGGAGCCTCCCACCGTCAAATCCCACATATTGGGCCAGCCCTTCTTAAAGGGCTGCCTGCGCTGAATCAGAAGCTGGTTCCGGCTGTTGAAAATACACACATGAACCACAAGATGAAGTTCTCCGTCTTTCATCTCGTCTCCCCGCCGATGGAGTCGCCCCGTCCTTTCTCTGTCCTTGGTGTACAAGTCCCAAAACTCCGAATCTTCCCTATGACTCATATAAGCCCCTCCCTGCAGGCATTGCCCTACAATCCGTCTAAATCGTCTCCTCCAGCTGTGCCGCAAGATCCCGCAGGCATTTTCCGATAATTGCGAGATTCTGGCGGGCCTGAATGGGATTTTTCTCTATAAAATCACTGCTTTCCTCTACCTTTTCCGCCAGCTCCTTCAGGCTCCTGAGAGCTTTGGCCTGAAAATCCCCCGATTCTTGGGACTGCCCCGTCTCTTTCTGCCAGCCCAATACCTCCTCCAGCATACAGATACGCTTGTTTAGAACCTCCTTCCGCCCCGCCAGCTCCTCATTCTCTCCCTCACATGCAAGACGGCATTCCCGCGCTTCCCGAAGCTCCTCCTTATGTAAAGTCTCCGCTCTTCTGGGCGAAAACACCTTGAAATCCTCCGATTCCGAAATGGCAAGGGTGCCCACATAGGCCTCTGCCTCCCGGATCTTCCGAAGATTTGTATTCATTCTCATATCCATATCCCGGATCTCTTGTTTCAGCTCCCTCAGCAGCTCCGTCAATATACCATACTCCTCCGGCAGCATTTTCACCCTCCCCATATTGTAAGGCCGCACACGCGTTGAAGCTGTAAGGCCTGCTCTGGCCTGCAGACTGAACAGTTTCCATCGATTTCTCGGAAGGAACCATCATTCCCCATAAAACCTACAGCCGCAGCGTCCATTCTCCTTCACCGCATACAAGGCCTCATCCGCCCTTTTATAAAGATCATCCTCAAAGCCGCTCTGGGAGAAGGCGCCTCCAACGCTCAGGGATGTCCGAGGCAAATCCTCCGACGGATTCAGCAGCTCATTGTTGATATTGTTGATCTTATCCCGAACCACCTCTTTCATGTCCTTGGTAATATCCACTACAATCACTGCAAATTCGTCACCGCCGATCCTTGCGGCAATATCCGTGTCGCGAAAGGTCTCCTCCAATAAGCCGGCAACCTTTTTCAGAATCCGGTCCCCCATCTCATGGCCGTGCTTGTCGTTGACCTGCTTGAACTGATCCACATCCACAATCAAAAGCGCCATGGGACTTATCTTTGTCTTTAATAAGGTTTTCCAATCGTCGAAAGCCCTCCTGTTGGCAATACCCGTAAGAGGATCATGCTCCGCTTCACGGCGCAGGTTTTCCGCCTGATTTCGCAGCATCACCTCATTGGCCGCATTCAGTTCGTAAATGTCGTTGTAGGTCAGCGCCAGATATTTGAATTCGTATGCCCCCACAATGTCCAGCCGCTTTTCTTCCTTAATATTATTCACATAAATATGCAGAGGCTTCACGATCAGGCACAGTATCAGCACAAAGGTGAGAATGGTCTCCACAAACAAGATACTGATGAGAACCTTCTGGTTGGCCATCACCTGCTTCAGCCCTGCTGCGCTGTCCTGCTGGTTTTTCCTCATATCGTCCCTCACGCTGCTCAGAAAATATGAAATATTGTTCTCAATGGCGCCCTTCGTCTCCTGATAAGAAATGCCGAAAACCAGCTCTCTGGCCTTCTCCAACATTTTTTCGGAACTCAGCTCCTTATCCGCCTGCTTCAAATCCACCTCTTCTACATCGGGAAAGGCGGACATGTCCTGCCCTTTGGCCTCAGCAACCAGCTTCATGGCATAGATTTCCCTCTCCATGAGCTTATTGGAATTGTCCAGAGCGCTCTGGAGGAAATCAAGGGCGCTGCCCTCCACTTCATTCTCCCTCAGAGCCTCCAGCGCTTTATCCCGGCTTCTGACTTCATATACTTCCCTGAAATAATTCTCCACATATGCCAGATTCATCTCCACCCCATATAGACGAACCTGCTCGGTGAGGTAGTCCGATCCCTCTTTCACTAAAGAAGCCTTCTCCTGATATCGAATATAAGCATCCGTTGCGGAAACCATATCGTCATACTTGCGCGACGCATAAGCCGTCACCCAGATAAGTACAATATATAAAACAATGGATACAAAGATCATGACATAGTTCATAGTGCGTATCTTGATTCCCCGCAGAGACCTTTTTCCGCTTTTCTCAGGATGCTGCGCTCTCTTAGCCATCCCTTCATTCGTCTTCTCACTCATACTCCCACCGCCGTTCAAACTTTTCTATTTCTTTATTATACAAGTTCTTTCCAAAAAATGATAGTATTTCCATAAAAAAGGCAGACCATAATCTCCCGGACTATTCGGTCTGCCTTTTCATGGCTCTTCTAGCCTTTATGCGCCAATTCTATCTGCCATTTGCCATTTCACAGAGCTCCGCAAGCATCTTGGGCAGCTCCGTCTCCATATTGTCATCGTTGAACTGGCAGGTGCCCACCTTCTTATGGCCGCCTCCATTGTACTTCAGCATCAGACTTCCCACGTTGATGCTGCAGGTTCTGTTCAATATGCTGTAGCCCACCGCTGCGGAACAGCCCTTTCCACCCCGGCCGCTGACGATCCATGCGGAAATATTCTGTTCCGGATACAAGCTGTAGATCATGAAACGGTTGCCCGTGTAGATGGGATCCACTCCCCTGAGATCCGTAATAATCACATTTCCGTCTACCTTTGTATGTTCCTTCACCATCTCCTTGAACTTTTCCGTCTGCTCATTGTACACCTCAATGCGCTCCTGCACATCGGACAGCGCCAGAATCTCATGGGTGTCCATGGTACGGCAGCAGTCCATCAGCTTCTCCATGAGCTGGTAATTGGAGACAGTGAACCTCCTCCATCTTCCAAGACCGGTTCTGGGATCCATGAGAAAGCCTATCAGGATCCAGCCCTGAGGATTCATGACCTCGTCTATGGTCAGACTGCCGGAATCCACCTTATCTACTGCCGACATCATCTCCTTGAACTGAGGGAAACGATCCTCTCCTCCGTAGTAATCATAGATGATTCTGGCACAAGACGGCGCAATGCGGCTCTCCCCCTTATACTTGCCCCGAAGCTCCAGACGCTCATGCTCGCTGGAATGATGGTCAAACCACAGTCCGCAGCCCTCCACATAGGGTACGTTGGCCAGACAGTCATTCTCGTTCACTTCCACCAGACCATCCTGCAGATCCTTGGGATGTGCGAACTTCCAGCTGTCGATGACCCCCGCCTCCAAAAGCAGGGCTCCGCATACCAGACCATCGAAATCAGAACGTGTAACAAGTCTCATAGTATACTCCTCCTGAAAATCATTAAAGCTTATGTAGCATTAGCCAAGTATAACATACTTTTCCATTTTCCACAACTTACATAACACAAGGACTCACTGAAAATATTCAGCAAAAAACAGCGCTTTTTGTTTCCCTGAACATGCAAAAGTCACAATAAGCCCCTACCCTCACAAGGGCTCTTTGCCCGGCAGCCCGGCCTTTCTGGGATACTTCCCCGGTGAGGGCTTCACCTTCTTTATCAGAATCAGATTTCTATAGATATCCGAATTGGGCAGCATAAATTCTGTCTGCCCCTCCAGCTGCCCTCCCAGCAAAGACACCGCCCTCTGTGCCTCCTGCACCTCCTGCGACACCTTCTCGGACTTATACGCCACAAACATGCCGCCCTGCCGCACAAAGGGAAGGCAATATTCCGCCAGCGTGGAAAGTCTGGCTACAGCCCGAGACACACATAGGTCAAAGCTCTCCCTCATCTCTCCCGGCTTGGCAAAATCCTCCGCCCGGCCGTGAACGGCTCTGACCCCCTCCAGCTCCAGCTCCCTGATCACAGCCTCCAGAAACTGAATCCGTTTGTTCAGAGAGTCCAGCAGCGTCACCTTCAGCTCCGGAAAGGCGATCTTCAGGGCAAGGCCTGGAAAGCCCGCTCCCGTGCCCACGTCGATCAAGGAGGCCGCACACCCCTTCCCCGCATCCTTCCCGCCGGGGAAGCCCTTTCCCTCAAAGACCTTTGTCAAAGATAAGCTGTCCAAGAAATGCTTCTTCATCACATCCTCATATGCTGTGATAGCCGTCAGATTCATCCTCTCATTCCACTCTGCCAGCATCTCATAATACCGCACAAACTGCGCCAGCTGCCCCTCCGTGAGGGTCACTCCCCACGCTCTCAGATCCTCCGTAAAACGACTGGTATCATATTGATTTTCCGATTGCCTCATAAAAGCCGCCTCTTCCTGCGGTTCTCCGCTTACCCGCCAGACAGTATTTCAACCATTTACTCCCCATGGAAACGCCAATCCCCATAGCCAGATTCTAACATATCGTTTCTTTTTTCACAAGATAAACTACAACAAAAAACATTCGTCCAAAAACGTCAATATCTGCAATGTTTTAGGCAATAAAGGGAATGAATATTTTCCTTTTTTGCACTATGATAATAAAGTGACAATAAGAAGACAATAGCAAGCTTTTCACATCCGCTTTTTCACATCCACCCGGGCGTCCGCCCTTAAGATCTATGAGTCAAGACTTAAAAAAGGAAAATGCCGCCGTATTTTTTCATAGATTATTGCCGAAAATACACTAACACGGAGCAATTTCCCAGCGCTATTACATTGTATGGATTAGAATTCAAAATATAAAGGAGGATACAGTATGCAAATGACATTCCGCTGGTACGGCGAGGGAAACGACACCATCACGCCGCAGCAAATCAGGCAGATTCCCGGAGTCACGGGGCTGGTTTGGGCCTTGCACCAGAAACAGGCCGGCGAAGTCTGGGAAGTGGAGGAAATCGAGGAAGTGCGCCGCCAGATCGAGGGGGCAGGCTTCAATATGGACGTGGTGGAAAGCGTCAATGTCCACGATGATATCAAGATCGGCCTCCCCACCCGGGATCACTATATCGAAAACTACAAGACCACCCTGCGCAATCTGGCAAAATTCGGCGTCAAGGTAGTGACCTATAATTTCATGCCCATTTTCGACTGGACCCGCACGGATCTCTTCCACCCTATGGAGGACGGCTCCACCGCCCTATTTTACGAAAAGTCCAAGATCCAGAACGATTATAAGGAAATGGCAAAGTACATTCTGGAAAACCTCCATGGACTGACCTTCCCCGGCTGGGAGCCCGAACGCATGGAGAAGCTGGACGAGCTTTTTGAAAAATACAAGCCCGTAACCAAGGAAAGGCTCTGGGAGAATCTCAAATATTTTCTGGAGGCCATTATGCCCACCTGCCGGGAGACCGGCATCAAGATGGCAATCCATCAGGACGATCCCCCATGGGACATTTTCGGCCTTCCAAGACTTTTGGTGGACAAGGAATCCATCGGCCGCTTCCTCTCCATGGTGGATGACGAACACAACTGCCTCTGCCTCTGCTCCGGCTCTCTGGGGGCAAATCAGGAGAACCATGTGGCTGATATCGTCCGCGCTTACTGCCCCAGAATCGCCTTTGCCCATATCCGCAATGTGAAGCATTTTGACAACGGCGACTTCACGGAAGCCTCCCATAGAGACTGCGACGGCGACGTGGGAATACTGGAGATCATGAAAGCCTACCACGACTGCGGCTATGAAGGGTATGTCCGTCCCGACCACGGCCGCCATATCTGGGGAGAGAAATGCCGCCCCGGCTACGGCCTCTATGACAGAGCTCTGGGCATCATGTACCTTTGGGGCTGCTGGGATATGCTGGAAAAGCTTGAGGAGAAAAAATAATATTTTATTAGGAGATATCATATACCATGAAACTATCATTGAAATCTATTCAGGCAAAGGAAAACTGGGCCGGATACCACCTGCCCTCCTACGATCCGGCAAAGATCGCAGAAAACACAGCCCTCCGTCCCCAGTGGATGCACTTCGGATCCGGCAATATCTTCCGCATTTTTCCGGCAGTTCTCTGCCAGCGTCTCATAGAGCAGAAAAAGATGGACACGGGCATTGTATCCTGCGAGGGATATGATGACGAAATAATAACGAAATGTTTTCGCCCATACGATAATCTAACCATAGCGGTGACTCTGAATGCGGACGGCAGGCTGGAGAAAGAAGTGGTAGGCTCCATGTCCGAGAGCCTTACCATGCTCCACGACAGCGAGAGGATCGCTGAGGTCTTTAAAAAGCCTTCTCTGCAGATGGTATCCTTCACCATCACGGAAAAAGGCTATTCTCTGCGCACCGGGGCAGGGGAATTGGCTCCGGCAGTGACACAGGATATGGCGGAGGGACCAGAAAACTGCAGAAGCTTCATGGCACAGCTCACCGCCATGTGTCTGGGCAGAAGGAAAGCCTGCGGAAAGCCTCTGGCGCTGGTCAGCATGGACAACTGCTCCCACAACGGTGAAAAGCTGCAGGCTGCCGTGACTGAAATTGCCGAAATGTGGCTGAAGAACGGCAAGATCACACAGGAGGACTTCGATTATCTGCAAAGGGACATTGCCTTCCCCTGGAGCATGATCGACAAGATCACCCCCCGTCCCCATCCCATGGTGGAGGAGCAGCTGATTGCAGACGGCTTGGAGGATATCAGCCCCTTCGTCACCTCCAAACACACCTATACCGCGCCTTTTGTAAATGCGGAAAAAACCCAGTATCTGGTAATTGAAGACAAATTCCCCAACGGCAGGCCCCCTCTGGAGGATGTGGGGGTTATTATCACTGACAGGGATACCGTGAACAAGGTAGAGAAAATGAAGGTCTGCACCTGCCTGAATCCCCTCCACACCTGCCTTGCCGTCTACGGCTGCCTGCTGGGATATACTTCCATCGCAGAGGAAATGAAGGATCCACAGCTGAAGGCTTTCATAGACCGCATGAGCCACGAGGAGGGCATGCCCTTCGTAGTAGATCCGGGCGTCATCGATCCGGCCCGGTTCTTAAAGGAGGTTCTCACAGAGCGTTTTCCCAACCCCTTCATGCCCGACACACCTCAGCGCATTGCCACGGACACTTCCCAGAAGCTGAGCATCCGCTACGGGGAGACCATCAAGGCCTATATGGCATCGGACAGCCGCAGGGCGTCCGAGCTGAAGCTGATCCCTCTGGTTCTGGCCGGATGGCTGCGGTATCTCACCGGGATAGACGATCAGGGAGAGCCCTTCGAGGTCAGCCCCGATCCTCTCTACGCTTCCATGAAGGAAAAACTGGGAGACATGAAACCCGGATCCTGCGTGGATGCCGAAAGGCTTCGCCCCATACTGTCCGACGCATCCATTTTCGGCGTGAACCTATACCAGTGCGGTCTTGCAGATAAAGTCATAGGATATTTTGAGGAATTAATGACAGGAAAATCCGCCGTTCGCAGGACACTGGAAAAATATGTATAAATTCGGAAGGAGCCGGACCCCTACAGTCCGGCTCTTTTCATCAAACAGATTGATCGCTTCATACGTTTAGCAAGCATATATTTTCCCATTGACAGATACATAACCAGAGACTATGATAAATTTCGGATCGTTCGGGGAAATAGGTGCAAATCCTATACGAGCCCGTCGCCGTAAGGCACAAGACAATCCTGCTGATCTCACCGAAAGCCACATTTCGGGACAAGCCATTGGATCTAAAATCTGAGAAGGCCGGTCAGGAGAGTGCCGAGTCGAAATATCCGGACTGTCCGAAATCCTTCCGCGGTTCCCACGAACCGGACTGCGAGGGCCGGTCTTTGGAGGGAAATACAAATCTAAGGAGAATGTACATGCAAAAGAAATGCAGAAACCAAAGGAATCTATTTTGCGGCACACTGTATTTGCGTTGTATGGCGCTTATTGTGGCTATGGCGCTGTTTACGGCAGGATGCGGCAAAAAAGGAGACGAGTCCTCCTCCGGCGCAAGCCAGTCCGCGGGAACCGTCTACGACGACGGCAGCAGTATTGGTGAAGGCAGCACGAAATTCAGCCTCACTGTGGCGGACAAGGACGGAAACGAAACCCATATGGAAATCCATACGGACAAAGAGACTGTGGGAGACGCCCTGCTGGAGCTGGGGGTTATCTCCGGAGATGAGAGTGAATACGGCATCTTTGTAAAGACGGTCAACGGCATCACCGCCGATTATGATGCGGACGGCGTATATTGGGCATTCTATGTCAACGGAGAATATGCCACCAGCGGCGTGGACTCCACCCCCGTAACGGCGGATGCGGACTATGCTTTCAAGGTAGAATAAGAATGAAGCTCACTGTAAAAGAAATGGCGGTATTCTCCATGCTGGGGGCGGTAATGTACGCCTCCAAGGTCATAATGGAGATCGCCCCCAATATCCATCTGCTGGGGACCTTCATCGTGGCATTTACGGTGGTCTACCGCCGGAAGGCACTATATCCCATTTATGTCTATGTGATATTGAACGGCATCTTCTGCGGCTTTGCCCCATGGTGGCTCCCTTATCTGTATGTATGGGCCATTCTGTGGGGCGCAGTCATGCTTCTTCCCCAGAAATTGCCCAAGAGGATTCGTCCTCTGGTATATATGGCAGTGTCCGCCGCTCACGGCTTTTCCTTCGGAATCTTGTACGCACCGGCTCAGGCCCTGCTCTTCGGCCTGAGCTTCAAAGGAATGATCGGATGGATCTACGCAGGCCTTCCCATGGACTGTATCCACGGCATCAGCAATTTTTTCTGCGGAGCCTTGATCCTTCCCATCATATCGGCTCTGCGGATGGCGGAAAGAGGCATGAAAAGCCAGTAAACGCAAGAGAGACTTGATCTAAATCCATCTATGTGATAGCATAAATATCAGGAATACTTATTGCTGCTTGATCAGGCGTTGCATCCAATTTCAGAGGCAAAGTCTCAAAATGCATAAAAATACCGGAATTCATGATCCCACAATCAAAAAGGAACATAACAGAAAGGAATTAAGATGAAGAAGATACTGGATTTGTTGTCAGAAGAAATGGGTAAGGCCTTCGAGGCGGCAGGCTATGACAAAACTCTGGGCAGAGTCACCTTGTCCAACCGTCCTGACTTGTGTGAATATCAGTGCAACGGCGCCATGGCAGGGGCAAAAAAGTATAAAAAAGCTCCCATCATGATAGCAAACGACGTAGCGGCAAAGCTGGCTGAAAGCGATGTATTTCAGGAGATCACCGCCGTGCCTCCGGGCTTCTTGAATCTGAAGCTGTCAAAACAGTATCTGCTGAGAGTGGTGAATACCATGCGCACAGAGCCCAAGTTCGGTCTGGAAATGCCGCAGCACCCTCAAAAAATTATGATCGATTACGGCGGAGCCAATGTGGCCAAGCCTTTACATGTAGGACATTTGCGCCCGGCCATTATCGGTGAGAGCATCAAGCGGATCTGCCGTTATGCAGGAAACGAATGTATCGGTGACGTGCATCTGGGGGACTGGGGCCTGCCCATCGGGCAAGTGATCACGGAGCTGCAGGAACGGAGGCCGGAATTAGTCTACTTTGACGAAAACTACGAGGGAGAATACCCCAAGGAGCCGCCCTTTACCGATGAAGAATTCGGCGTGATCTATCCCCTCGCCAGCACAAAATCAAAGGAGAATCCGGAATATAAGGCCCGGGCCATGGAGGCCACTTTGAAATTCCAGTCCGGCGTAAGGGGATATCGCGCCCTGTGGAAGCACATTCTGGATGTCTCAAAAGTAGACTTAAAGAAAAACTACGACAATCTGAATGTAGAATTCGATCTCTGGAAGGGAGAAAGCGACGTACACGAACTGATTCCTGAGATGGTAGCCTATATGAAGGACAACGGCTATGCCTATATCAGCGAGGGGGCGCTGGTGGTAGATGTAAAAGAAGAAACGGATACCAGAGAAATTCCTCCCTGCATGATCCTGAAATCCGATGGGGCCGCCCTCTACAATACCACCGATCTGGCCACCATCATGGAACGTATGCGGCTCTATTCTCCGGATGAGATCATCTATATCACGGACAAGCGTCAGGAACTGTACTTCGAGCAAGTATTCCGCTGCGCCCGCAAGACAAAGCTGGTAAAGCCGGAGACGAGACTGAAGTTTCTGGGCCATGGGACCATGAACGGAAGCGACGGAAAACCCTTCAAGACAAGGGACGGCGGCGTCATGCGGCTGGAAAATCTTATTCAGGAAACCAAGGATGAAATGTACCGAAAGATCAAGGAAGGCAGGGAAATGCCCGAAGAGGAAGCCTTGGCCGTGGCGGACACCGTAGCCCTCTCCGCCTTAAAATACGGTGATCTGTCCAATCAGGCCTCAAAAGACTATGTATTCGACATTGACAGATTTACCTCCTTTGAGGGAGACACAGGCCCCTACATCCTGTATACCATTGTCCGCATCAAATCCATCCTGAACAAATACAAGGAGCAGGGGGGGACTCTGGAAAATCTCACGCTTCTGAAGGCCGGAAACCAATCCGAAAAGGAGCTGGAGATGGCGCTGGTGCAGTTCAACACCATGCTGCTTAGCGCCGCCGAAGAAATTGCGCCCCACAAGGTATGCGCCTATATCTACGATCTGGCCAATGCCTTCAACCATTTCTACCATGAAACAAAAATTCTTGCAGAGGAAAATGCCGCCAAGAGGGAAAGCCTCATTGCGCTGCTGGCCCTCACAAGAGACGTGCTGGAGACCTGCATCGACCTCCTTGGCTTCTCTGCGCCGGAAAAAATGTAATCCATAAGATATCAGTATATTGGGCGGGAAATCCTTTTTAAGGCTTTCCCGCCTATCATTTTTTGTCTTTATCCACAAACCCTTCAGCCCTCCTCTGCATATTTTCCCACAGATCTGTACATTTTAATGCTATGAGAAAACTGCTGCCCACAATAAGATATGCGGCCAAAAGGAGAATACTATGTTATATCCCGTTCTAACTGAATCTAGAGGATTAATAGACCTAAGCGGAATCTGGAGCTTCAAACTAGATGACGGAAAGGGCTTTGATGAAAAATGGTATGAGCGTCCCCTGATAAATGCCATGACCATGGCTGTCCCGTCATCTTACAACGACCTAAAGGAGGGCGAGGATTTCCGGGAGCATTATGGCTGGGTCTTTTACCAGCGCGCCCTCAGCATACCCTCCTACATGACAAGCCAGAGGATCCTGCTGCGAATGGCAGCCGTCACCCACATGGCGAAGGTGTACCTGAACGGTAAGCAAATCTGTGAACACAAGGGGGGTTTTCTGCCCTTTGAGGTGGAGATCAATGACTTCCTGCAGCAGGGAGAAAACCTGCTCACCATCGCCGTGGACAATCGCATCGACCACTCCACCTTGCCCGTGGGAAACGAAAACGGCGGCAATCTGCTGGGGGGAGGATTTTTTCCCTCCAAGGGAAGCAGAAAGCGAAACAACCCCAATTTCGACTTTTTCAATTACTGCGGCATCACCCGCCCGGTGAAGCTGTACACCACCCCCAGAAATTATATCCGGGATATCTCTCTGACCTCCCATGTGGAGGAGGAATCCGGATCGGTTCAAGCTCTTGGTTTGGAGAAAAATGCTGACGGGACAAAAAAGAATAATCAGGATTCCCATGAAATACGCGGCTTTTCTGAAGATACCGGCACCTTCAATGGTTCGGCACAAATCAATTATGAAATTGAGACCATGGGCAACGGCAAACTCACAATAGAGATCCACAGCCGCACCGGAAAGCTGGTGGCAAAAGGAGATTGCCCCGCCAATGCCGAATCTTCCCACAGCAATGTCTTTAAAGGCAGCCTCACCCTCCAAAATCCCGTCCTCTGGCAGCCCCTGAAGCCCTATCTCTACCAAGTCACCGTAAAATTCGGAGAGGATGTATACCGCATTGACTACGGCATCCGCACAGTAAAGGTAGAGAAGGGTAAATTCCTCATCAACGGAAAGCCCTTTTATTTCAAGGGTTACGGCAAACACGAGGATACCTTTCCTGCAGGCCGGGGCTTGAACCTGCCTATGAACGTAAAGGATATCAGCCTGATGAAATGGCAGGGCGCCAACAGCTTCCGCACCAGCCATTACCCCTACAGCGAGGAGATGATGCGGCTCTGCGATCAGGAGGGAATCGTGGTGATAGACGAGACCCCCGCCGTGGGCGTACATTTGAACTTCGGCGGCGGCGCAAATTTCAAGGACGGAAAAAAGGCGGACACCTTCGACCCCATAGAGGAGGGCGGCATCCGCACCTTTGAACATCACAAAGAAGTAATTCGGGACATGATCGCCAGAGACAAGAACCATGCCTGCGTGGTAATGTGGAGCATCGCCAACGAGGCGGACACAAGCGGAAAAGGAGCTTATGAATATTTCAAACCCCTCTTTGATCTGGCCAAATCCTCCGATCCCCAGAAGCGCCCCTGCACTATGGTCAGCGTCCAAATGGCCAATTACAAGGATGACTGCACCTTAAAGCTCAGCGACGTTTTCTGCCTGAACCGCTACTATGGCTGGTACGCCTGCGGCGGCGACCTGCAGGCGGCGGAAGAGATCTGCAGGGAGGAGATGGAATTCTGGAACGCTCAAGGAAAACCCTTCCTATTCACGGAATATGGAGCCGACACCGTCAGCGGTCTTCACGATACCACTCCCGTCATGTGGACGGAGGAATATCAGGTGGCCTACTATGAGGCAAATCATAGGGTGGTGGATTCCATGGAAAACTTCGTAGGCGAGCAGGTGTGGAACTTTGCTGACTTCGCTACCAGTCAAGGATTGATGCGGGTGCAGGGCAACAAAAAGGGAATATTTACCCGTGACCGCCGACCCAAATTGGCCGCCCACTACTTCCGGGAGCGCTGGTCCCATATTCCTGACTTCGGATATAAGAAACCGAACCAGCCAATATAGGCGGCAGCGCTCCCCGAAAACCCTGCCCCCTGCAGCTTATTCCGCCAAATCACAGCGGGCAGGGACAAGGATCACAGCAGACTTACAAAAAAACTATTACAGCAGATCGCCGTCCATCCACCTTAAGGCATCGACGGCGTTCTGATTGCCCTGCTCCGCAGCCATGGTATACCACTTTACGGCCTCCTGCTTATTCTGCGGCACCCCCGGATACTGACCCGACTCAAACATGCGGCCCACATTGAACTGCGCGTCGGCGTTCCCCCCCTGAGCTGCATTGTAATATAATTTGACGGCATTGACAATATCCTGCCTCACGCCCTCTCCCTTCTCAAAACAGTATCCCAGAATGAACATTGCGTCCGCATCGTTTTGTTGAACCGCCTTGAAACTCCACTGGGCCGCCTGCACGCTGTCCTGCTTCACACCCTCTCCGTTCAGATAGCAGAGTCCCAGCATGTACTGGGCATGAGCATGGCCCTGCTCCGCAGCCTTCTTATACCACTGAGCAGCCTTCATATCGTCCTGATCCACTCCGGCGCCGCTGCTGTAGCAAAGTCCCAAATTATACTGGGCATCAGCATCTCCCTGCTCCGCAGCCTTCATATACAACTGGGCCGCCTTCTCGGAATCCTGTCTCATACCCAAACCTTTGTCATACAAATACCCCAGATTATACTGGGACTGGGCATCCCCCTGCTCCGCAGCCTGCCCGTACCACTCTGCAGCCTTGCCATAGTCCTGATTCACGCCTACGCCTTTTTTATAATATACTCCCAGATTATACTGGGCGTCCTCATGGCCCTGCTCCGCAGCCTTCTCATACCATTTGACAGCTTTGGCGTAATCCTGCTTTACGCCCTCTCCCACCTCATAATAATGCCCCATGGAAAACTGAGCGTGCATATTGCCCAAAACGGCAGCCTTTTCAAACCATTTCAAGGCCTTTTTGATATTCTTGTTTACTCCAAGGCCCTTCTCATAGAACCAACCCATTTTGTACTGGGCGTCCGCGTCCTCCTGCTCTGCGGCGGCCCGATACCATTTCAGAGCCTGCCCATAATCCTGATCAACACCCCGGCCCAGCTCATAGCACTGGCCCAGACTGCACTGGGCATCCGAATAGCCTTGTTCTGCACTCAGAGTATACCACATTGCAGCCTTGTCGTAATCCTGCTCTACACTGCGGCCATGCTCGTAAAACCAGCCCAGACAAAACTGAGCCCTATCATAGTTTTGTTCCGCCGCCTTTCTATACCACATTGCAGCCTTCTCGTAATCCTTCTTTCCACCCTGACCCTTGTCATAGCAATTGCCAAGATTAAACTGGGCCTTGGCATGATTCTGCTCCGCAGCCTTCTGATACCATTTCATGGCCTGCTTGTCACTCTGCTTTACGCCATACCCTTCATCGTAACAGCATCCCAGATTGTACTGTGCCTCCGCATAATTCTGTCCCGCGGCCTTTTGATACCATTTCACGGCTTTTTTATAATCCTGCTCTGTGCCGATTCCCAGCTGATAATTCACTCCAACCTCGTTTTGTGCCTCCGGGTCGCCCTGCTCCGCCGATTTCGTGTACCAGAACAAGGAAGCGGCGTCATCCTTTTCCTTACCCCTGCCTATCTCATAGCACACGCCTAAGCTATACTGAGCCCTTGTATTGCCCATTTTCGCCGCCCGTTCTATATACTCCGCCCCTTTTTCCTCATCCTTCTCCACGCCCTGCCCGTTGACATAGCAGAGTCCCAGATTATACAGCCCGCAATCATCCCCCTGACGGGCCGCCCTCTCATACCATCTGACAGCCTTCTCCTCATTTTTTTCTACGCCTCTTCCACATTCGTAGCATACTCCCAGACTGCACTGGGCATTGGGATGTCCCTTCTGCGCGGCAATCTTATACCAACAAAACGCCTTCTTAAAATCCTTTTCTACGCCTTCTCCATAATAATAGCAGTTTCCAAGATTCCGTTGAGCGTCCACGTCTCCGCCAGCTGCGGATTTCTTGTACCAATAAACCGCCCGCTCCTTGTCAAGTTTTACTCCTTCTCCGTAATCATAACAGTAGCCCAGACTGCGCTGGGCAGCGGAATTGCCCTGAGCCGCTGACTTCCGATACCAGGCCACGGCGGCGGCATAGTCCTTTTTCACACCAATGCCACGCTTATAGCAATCACCCAGCCTATCCTGTGCCGCCGCATCCCCGGACTCTGCCATTCTTTTGATATTATCCGGCCCGTTCATGGCCAGATCCATGACAAAGATCAGATCTTCCTCGGAAAGCTCGTCCTCCGGCTGCTCCTCGCCTCCAAGCTCTTCGCCGCACAATTTCCTTAACAGCTCCTCTTCTGACTCTTCTATTTCTTCATCATCCTCTCCTATTTCTTCTATTTCGTCCTCTTCAATCTCCTCATCCTCCATCAATTCCTCTTCAATGTCCTCATCTTCTACCAATTCATCCTCCATCTCTTCATCATCCGGAAAAATTTCTCCCTCCAGCTCAGAATCCACAGCCAAAGTTTTGTCGTTCATTTTCTGCCCCTTTCCTTGGAAGACACGCTCCCCCACAATTATTTTTTGATAATACCCTCATATATGATTCTTTTATTGCACTTTCTTTTATCCGATGGCGGATATCTCCTCATAAATCTGCTGCATCTCCAGATCGGCCCGAAAGGTATCCTCGGCTATATTGGTCAGCCGCTGTCTGGTGGAATCGGAAACCTTCGATTGGGATTTGTACCGCAGCTGATGCTCCAGACTGGCCCAGAAATCCATGGCTATGGTGCGCATTTGTATCTCCACAGGTATGATCTGCTTTTCCGAGGACAAAAAAACAGGTATGGCTACTATCAAATGATAGCTTCTGTATCCGTTGACCTTAGGGTTTGCTATGTAGTCTTTTTCCCTCACGATCAAAAGATCATCTTGTTGCTTCAGCATATTCGATATGGCATAGATATCATTGATATAAGAGCAGATCACCCTGATTCCGGCAATATCCGTGATCTCGTCTCTCATGGTCTCGTATTCCAGCGGAAGATCTCGCTGTATCATCTTATTGCGTATACTCTCCAGCCTTTTCAGTCTATGATTGATGTGCTGTATGGGATTCCGGGCCTTGTTCAGCTCGAATTCCTGACTCAGATTTTCCAGCTTGGTGCAGACCTCCCGCATGGCGCAGGAATAAAGCATGGTCATCTCCCTGATCTGTTCCACAGAAGTGGGAAATCCTACGGGTATACCGCAGGCCGCCAAATCCTTGATATCATTCATTTAAATACAACCTCCTAATACTTTTAGTGCTGTCGAAACAATGCCCTTCTGTTTCGATATTATACCATAAAAAACAAACTGCAAATAAACTACAAGAAAAGTTAATATATTCTTCATAAAATTTTCTTTTATAGCAGATTTATTCCATATTGTATTATACACTTTGTTGATGATTCTGCCAAAAATGTCTCTATATATTGCCATAAATGCACAGAGGAACTGGCATGAAAATATAAAGTTCTCCGGTTATATCATTGATCAACAAGACATTTGACGGTATAATCATTGCATCAAACAAAAGAATTTATGAGAATAAATAGACTGGAGAGATGGACGGAATGGATTATATACAATATTATGAATCGCCTCTTGGCCGGATCCTTTTGGCCGGCGACGGAAGGGCGTTAAAAGGTCTATGGTTCACCGGACAAAAATATTTTGCATCCACTTTGACAGCGGAGTATAGAGAGGGGGAAACGGATGTCCTCAACGAAGCAAAAAGATGGCTGGACATTTACTTCAGCGGCAGCATACCGGATTTTACCCCGCCTCTGGCCATGGAAACAACAGAATTCAGAAAAACCGTCTGGGAAGTCCTGCTGACCATTCCCTATGGGCAGACTATTGAGTATGGACAGATTGCAAAGAAAATTACCAGAGATAGGAACGGCCTTTCAGCATCCCCCCGGGCTGTGGGCAACGCCGTAGGCCACAATCCCATTTCCCTGATCATACCCTGCCATAGGGTGGTGGGAGCAGGCGGAAGTCTCACCGGCTATGCGGGAGGAACGGATAAAAAAGAAAAACTGCTGGCCATGGAAAGGGCTCACAAATAGAATTCAGAATCTATCTGCCGGCAAAAATACCGATTCCAAAAGGAGAAAAGAATATGAGCGCCGTCTTGTCAGAAGAACTGATCTACGAAATTCTCTCTGTAGTAGAAGAAATTCCAAAGGGCACCGTAGCCTCCTATGGGCAGATCGCAAGGCTCATAGGCAGGGACAACAATTCCAGACTGGTGGGAAAAGTCCTCAGCATGGCCCAATATTATGGAAAATACCCCTGCCACCGGGTAGTGAATCATGCCGGCAGGCTGGCGCCCCATTTCTATGAACAGCGCCAGCTGCTGGAGTCCGAGGGCGTAAAGCTAAAGGATAATGCCCGCGTGGACATGAAAAAATACCAGTGGAAGTGTTGATTTCATAAAAAAGCGGATTACATATGATTTTAAGGCGAAAGCCCACCAAATAAATAACGGCCAGTTAAAAAAATCCCTATTTATGCAACTCTACTTCTCACTATGAAACCAGAAGTAGAATCTCCAATTAACAGAATTAGTATCACTTATAACCGTAAGGGTCACAGAGCCTTTTCTAACGCCAAATAAGAAAGTATCTCAAAGAAGAACGACGAAGTATCTTCAGTGGTACAACGCCATATTCTTGCCGCTGGAAACTATTAATACAGTTTCCCTGCTTATTACAGTATAAGACATAACAAGAAATAATTAGAGCATAGACATAATGAGATTTTATGTTATGCGATAAAAGACTGTCTATACGATATTATCTGAATCAATGTTTACAAGGGCTATAAATGAAACCTGACGTTGTACTGCAAGAAAGAGTAACAACGGACATAATCACCCGCCGCTTTTTGCGTCACTTTATGCAAATTTTAACTGCCCTAAACTTAACAGCGATTTGAAAGTATCATACATAGGCATAGTAACATAGTATGATAAATTTAGTTTGTGTTCTGTTTCTGTTAATTCCTCTATAGTCAAGGATTTAACAATTTTGTTGAAATCAATGCGTTCCAACACTTTTTTTGTGTATGGCCTTTTTACGTCCAAAAAAGCTATACTTTTTAGAAAGCCTTGAACTTTTTCGGAATTAAGTAGGAGCATTGCGACATATGCCATATCATAATTATCGAAGCAAATAAAGTAACATGTATCGTCTGTCATAACAGGCTTTTCGTTGTCTGAATATAGGACAGAGAACAAGGGTTGTTTATAAAATCCGCTTACACCCACTTTATATTTTGAATATGAATAATCGCCCACACCGAACATTGAGAAAGGCGGCGCACCGCGATATATTGAACTTTTCCGACTTTCAAACAGTTCAATATTATCATTTAAGTAATCCCATGTTTTCGGTAATTCTTGCTCAAGATGTCCCGTTTCTTCACGCGCTTTCTTTTGCGTAACAATAACATACTTTGTAAAGCTATGAATTATAGGAGTTTTGAACATACTGCTTTTTATAAGCGGAAACACAATATCATCTTCAATCTGAACAGTTTTTTTCTGCCCATTTTGAAGCATTCCGTTTCGCAAGGTTAATTCCATAACTTTAGAACAATCATGCTTCACGCCTTGCCGCCATTCAAAACAGCACTGCCCGTCAAAGTTTTCTGTATCAATATCTAAATTGCTATAGAATTGACCGTCGGCATATCCGAACTGTGATTTTACTGTTTCGGGCTTTTCAAAATCATAAACATTACAAACATCTGATGAAATTTTGTTTTTTGAAAGCTGAATTACTAGCACGCAAGCACTGGCATTAATGCCAAAAACCTTTGTCGCGTCGAAATCCAGTATATTGCAAGACGAGAAATTTATATAGTTTCTCTTTAGTTCCTTAAAAATATTTCTTGCAACAGAGGTTTTACAGAGCATTGCAATAACTGTATTAGAATCTCTGTATTCATTTATAAGCTGCCAAATAATGTATTCGCAAATATCAAAATTGCTTGCACCTGTTATAGCGTCAATCCCTTTTAACCCCTTAAAGTTTACTTTTAAGGGAAGATTATCAGAACCGAGAGCCGAAAGCGTGCTATTTGTCACCCATGGAGGATTACCAATAACAAGGATTTGCCTTTTATCCTGTATCAAAGCCTTTGAAGAAAAAGTAAAGAAATCGGAATGGATAATCTTTACTTTATCACTGTTAATAGTGTTCCGACAAATATTGCAATATTCCGGATTTATTTCAATTCCGTAATATTCATTTGCATTAAATAGCAAGCTACTTTTTAGAAAGCCCCCCACACCGCAAGTTGGTTCCACGATTGCAGACGGTTTAATGCGGCGGTAATCCTTTAGATATGTACAAACCTTTTCTGCAAAGTCAACGGGAGTTTGGTAATCACCGTATTCGCGTTTACCACTCATAATTGACGATTCCTTCAACATTATTATCTAATGCGATAACCCTTGCATATTGCAACCGCCATTGCAATGCATTACTGATAGTTAAATAACCCTGTTCTGGGGTATAATCAAGAATTTCGTCCGCAAGGTCATTGTAAATAATTTCATCACCGGGAACGTTCTTATCCTCCAAGAAACCTATAATATCTTCTTTGTTTGCACCATCATAGAGCATTTCACGCAAACGCTTTGTAATGGTAAAATCAGCAGTTCTTTCCTTGTCTATGAATGTGCAATGGGTGAAATGCAAAGTGCAAGAATAGTTCGTGTCCTGCTTGTCATATACAAAAACAAGCAGATTATAGCCCAATCCAAAAATCTTTTGACGTGCATTTTTGAAAGGACAGCTTGATTGCGGCTGTGTAATGGAAGTTACTTTTATGTCGGTTTGAATATCAGATCCCGGCAAGTCAATTCCCTTTGCGCTGCTGCCTACTTCAACCCTATATTTTGATTGTATAAAATGTTGAAATTTATGTTCAACGTAAGTTCCAACGGCTTTACCGTCCGTTACGCCTATAAGTTCAACATGATTTTCTCTACTTTCTATTTCACAAAATTGTCTTGCGACTTGAATCAGTTTTTCTATCGTCAATACTGGTTTCATGGTAGTAATCTCCTGTTCTTGCCTGTAGGCAAAATAATACATACTGTAGTATAGCATAAAACCACCCGGAACTCAATAAACAATTTTTGAAGCTAATTTTCAAAATAGGTGAATAAAATTTCCGTCCATGGGGAATATTAAAAAGTTTACCCAGAATCTTGACATGGGTACAGCCGTTATGGTATTCTAAAACACCCATGAGGGAATTAGAATATTGAAAGTTAAATAAGAAGTAAGAGCCTGCACCGCATTTCCGTAGAGTCCTATGATGGGATTCAGCATTTGGTTCATCATGCCCGCCAACACCACCGTTGACACAAAATGGGGTATGTAAGTGATGGTCTGAACAGTTCTCTTCACCCTCTGAGGGCGCAGGCAGTTCAGGCTCAAAGCCAGCACGATGGGAATGAAGACTGTCACCAGAAAAAGCGCCATAATTCGTCTTACAATTTTTTTCATACTTATAATCATAACCTCCCAAATTGTTTTTTGTAAAAAAAAGGGAAAAAAAGAACCCTTGAAAGCAATCTTATCACTTTCAAGGGTATTGATCACCCGTCCCACGCTATTTTCCATAATGTTCCAGATATACCAGCAGCACCGACACATCCGCAGGGGAAACCCCTGAAATTCTGGAAGCCTGTCCGATGGACGCCGGACGAAAAAGCTTCAGGTTCTGTCTGGCCTCCAGCCTCAGGGAAATGACTTTGTCATAATCAATATTCTCAGGGATCAGCTTTTTCTCCATCTTCTTATACTGCTCCACCTGACGTTTCTGCCTTAGGATATAGCCTTCATATTTGATTTCAATCTCCACCTGCTCAAGCACCGCTTCCGGAAGAGGTCTTCTTTCCCTATCGATTTCCTTTAGGTCCTCATAGGAAAGCTCCGGGCGGCACAGCAGTTCCGCCAGACTGGCAGCAGTCTTAAGAGATGAACTTCCATGAGCCTCAAGGAATTCCTGCATCTCCCGATTGGCTCCCATCATGGTATTTTTCAGCCTCTCCACTTCCCCCTTTATCAGGCTCGTCTTCTGCGCCAGAGCCTGATACTCCTCAGAGGAGACCAGTCCCGCCTCATATCCCTTTTTCCGCAGCCGAAGATCCGCGTTATCCTGACGCAGAAGCAGCCGATACTCCGCGCGGGAAGTCATCATCCGATAAGGCTCCCTATTATCCTTCGTAACCAGATCATCTATAAGCACACCGATGTATCCTTCGGACCTATCGATGATCATAGGTTCCTTTCCCATCAGAAGCATAGCCGCATTGACCCCGGCCACCAGCCCCTGACAAGCCGCTTCCTCATACCCGCTGCTGCCATTGAACTGCCCGCCGCTGAACAGCCCCTCTATGTCCTTGAATTCCAACGTTCTCTTCAGCTGTCTTGCATTGATACAGTCATACTCAATGGCATAGGCATTTCTAACGATCCTGCAGTTTTCAAGTCCCGGAACCGTCCGATACATGGCAAGCTGCACATCCTCCGGCAATGACGAGGACATTCCTCCCACATACATCTCGTTTGTGTGAAGTCCTTCAGGCTCCAGAAAAACCTGATGTCTCTCCTTTTCCGCAAATTTTACAACCTTGTCCTCAATAGAAGGACAGTATCTTGGTCCCGTTCCCTCTATGATGCCTGCGTAGATAGGGGATCTGTCCAGATTGTTCCTAATGATATCATGAGTCCTCTCATTGGTATAAGTCAGCCAGCAGGATACCTGCTCCTTCTGCACGGTCTTTGGATCCGTGGAAAAGGAAAAGGGAACCACCTTCTCGTCTCCTCTCTGCTCCTCCATCTTGGAATAATCTATGCTGCGTCCGTCCATTCTGGCAGGAGTTCCCGTCTTGAACCGCCTCAGCTCTATTCCCATTTTCTTCAGAGAATCCGTCAGATATGCAGCCGCCTGCAGCCCGTTTGGCCCCGTGTAAGTGATAGACTCCCCGCAAAGGCATCTTGCCCCCAGATAAGTCCCCGTACACAGAATCACGGCCCTGCATTCATAGATCCTTCCCGTAAACGTTTTCACTCCCGTTACTTTCTTTTTTCTGCCTCTATGGCTTCCATTGCCTATTTCTGATTCTTTTTTACAATCCTTTTCCTGAGGGTTTTCCTCCTGACTGCTCTCATATATATTGTTATCCCAGTCGTTTATATCCTCCCACAGAATCTCACATACCTCCGCCTGCTTGATGGTCAGACGATCTTGATTTTCCAGTACCTTTCTCATCTCTCTGGAATAATCGGCCTTATCCGCCTGAGCACGGAGAGAATGAACCGCCGGCCCTTTTGAAAGATTCAGCATCTTTGACTGAATGAAGGTCTTGTCTATATTTTTGCCCATCTCTCCCCCCAAGGCGTCCAGCTCCCTCACCAAATGTCCCTTGGAGGTTCCCCCTATATTGGGGTTGCAGGGCATCAAAGCTATGCTGTCAACACTCACCGTAAATACAATAGTCTCAAAACCCAGCCTTGCGCATGCAAGTGCAGCCTCGCACCCTGCATGACCTGCCCCTATGACACACACATCCGCATTTTCCCGCAATTCATTGACCATACCTTAGATCCCCCAATCATTTTCCAATACAAAACTTGGAAAATATTTCCTCCACAAGATCATCCTCCACCTCTTCTCCTATGATCCTTCCCAGAGCTCCATAAGCATTCATTAGATCGATGGAAAAAAAATCCTCCGGCATTTCATCTTCAATGCTCTTTTTCACAAGGAGAAGAGAATCATAGGCCTCCTGCAGGTTTTCTTTATGGCGCATGTTTGTGATGAAAACTTCACTGCTGCTCTTTATTTCCCCATGAAAAAACATACTTTTTACTGTCTGTTCAAGGACATCCATGCCTTCTCCCTCTTTTGCGGAGGTCCTTATGATATAAAAATTTTCCTTTTGAATGGTATCTCTTTTGCAATGATTCTCCTGAAAGATTTCCTCTTGATTTTTCGTATGTTGGATTTCGTTCCCTGCAAACAGAGAGATCATTTCTTCTTCCTTGACCCTTACCTCCAGATCGCTCTTATTCAGAAGCACAATCCTCTTTTTATTCTTTATGAAATCTGCTATTTCTCTGTCATTTTCATCCAGATCAGCCGATGCATCCACCACATACAAAATCAAATCCGCTTCATCAGCATACTTTTTTGCCTTGTCCACGCCTATCTTTTCCACGTAATCTTCCGTGCTGCGGATTCCTGCAGTATCCACAATGTTGAGATGAATATCTCCCAGCCTTATGCTCTCTGTGAGAACATCCCTTGTGGTTCCCGCCACATTGGTGACTATGGCCCTCTCCTGACCTATCAGACGATTCAATAGAGAAGACTTTCCTACATTGGGTTTCCCCACGATCACCGTATTGATTCCTTCCTTCGCAAGCTTGCCGTCATAAGCTGTGTCTATCAGCCTTCCGATATGGTGAAGGAGCTGTTCCACTTTTCCATACAGCTTCTCCTGATATCCTTCAAGGCTGATATGCTCCGGATCATCCAGAGCAGACTCTATAAATGCAATCTCATAGATGATTTCCCCGCGAAGCTCTTTGATTTTTTCGGAAAGAGCCCCCTTCAGCTGATTGACGGAGGAAGAAAGGGCATATTGATTCTGAGACCGTATCACATCCATCACCGCCTCCGCCTGAGACAGATCCATCCTGCCGTTGAGAAATGCCCTCTTTGTGAATTCCCCCGGCTCCGCCAGCCTTGCCCCCCATTTCAGGGCAGTCTCAAGTATCCTCTGCATCACGTACACGCCGCCATGGCATTGGATCTCCACCGTATCCTCCCCCGTAAAGCTTCTGGGGCCGCGCATAACAACCGCCATGACTTCATCTATGATATCATAGCCGTTAGTTGCAGAGTCTTCCTCTATCTCCATATTCCGGTTATTATCCACTGCAAAACCATACTGCATCACATGGCTGGCAGCATCCTTTAGGAAGTATCTTCCTCCCGGCAGCCGGAAAAGACTGTCCCCCACCTCCACCGCTCCGGGGCCGCTTATCCTTATTATCCCTATTCCCGAATCCGTCAATCCCGTGGCAATCGCCGCAATAGTATCTTTTTCAAACATAGACAGCCTCTCATTACCGAATATCGAAAAAGGCGTGCTTCACCTAAGCAAACACGCCCTATCACCCATGGATCTATGAAACTATCATGAATCTTATCTCTTTAAAGTCACAACGACCCTTCTGAAAGGCTCTTCTCCCTCGCTGTGCGTAGAAACCATTTTGTCTCCCTGCAGAGTGGAATGAATGATTCTTCTCTCGAAAGGATTCATTGGCTCCAGAGACACCGGCCTTTTGGTCTTCTTCACCTTGTAGGCGATGTTCTTGGCCAGATTCTCAAGGGTCTCCCTCCTTCTCTGACGGTAGTTTTCCGTGTCAACCTTGACCCTGACATAATTTTCAATCTCCTTGTTCACCACAAGGGATACTATATACTGCAGAGAATCCAGAGTCTGTCCTCTCTTTCCGATCAGAATACCCATCTCTTCCCCGGAAAGCTCTATATCCATTGAATTATCTGTCTCGTTATAGCACACGTTCACAACGACTTCCATATTCATCGCAGCAAAAATGTCATTCAAGAATTTCTTAGCGACTCCGTCCACAGAAAGCTTTTCCACCTTTACTCCGGCCTTTATCACTGCAGGCTTGGATCCGATTCCCAAAAATCCGCTGGATCCCTCTTCCACTACCTCATAATCCAGCTTATCGCTTGTGACGCCGAATTTCCTGCATGCCTCCGTAATCGCATCGCTGACTGTTTTAGCAGATATCTCCACATATTCAACATTGTTGTCCATAGAATTATCCTCCCTGACAAACCTCCGCCGTCCGATTATTTCTTATTGTTTTTCTCGTTGTACTGCCTTACCATATTAGCCTTGGCCATCATGCTGCCCGGCTTGGCGTTACCGCTGTTATAATATTCCGTGGCTTTGTTCATGGCCTCTTCCTTTTCCTGCTCAGACATCCCCGACATAATGTTGGCCTTATTCTGAACTTTCTTGGTGTTCATGCTCGCATAGGCGTTCATTCTCTCCTGACTGGCCTTGAGCTTTTCGAGTTTTTTGGCGCTCTTTTCGGAATTTTGGGCTATGATGTCATTGAAGTCCATCTTATCTATATGCTTGTTGATCACGATCTGCTGAATGCTTCTGACCACGCTGCCCGCCACCCAGTAAAGTCCCATGCCGGCAGGGAAAGAAAAGCAGAACCACGCCGATATAAGAGGCATTACCATGTTCATCGTCTTCATGGAAGCCGCCATGGAGGAAGCCTTGTCGTTTCCGTTGGTGGGCTGCTGAGGCATCAGCTTCACATTGATCCACTGCGTCACTGCCGAAAGGATAGGAATCAGAACAGCTCCTATCACAATACCCCACGCGCCGACGGCCCATGCGTTTCTGATGAGAGTGCCGGGAGAATCGGCCATGTTCAGACCAAGGAAATTGTTGTAGGTATCTATAAGTCCTCTGGTGGTGTCATTGCTCAGGATCAGCCTTCCCTGATATTCCAGATTGGTCAGATCATAATTTCTGGCCACCTCAAGAAGGTCCGATGAGGACAGCTTGTTGAGGATATCTATAATTCCGTTGGACAGATCGCCGTCGGTCATTGCCCGTCCATACATGGACACCGTGTTGGCAATGCTTTCTATTCCCGAATTCTGCAGAAATCCTCCGCCGTCCTTAACTATGATGGCATCCGCAAGAACCTTGAAGGTATCCCTTATTTGGGTCACATAGGCCGGCATGGAATTGATAACCCTATACAGAGCCAGCAGAATAGGAAACTGAATCAAAAGCTGAATACAGCTTCCTCTGGGAGAGATGCCGTATTTGGCATACAGCTCCTGAATCTCCATGTTCTTTGCCATCAAGGACTGCTGATCCGACTTTCCCTTGTACTTCTTTTCAATCAACTGCATCTCAGGATTGATCTTTGCGGAAAGCTTCGAGAATTTCTGCTGCCTGATATTCAGAGGCATCATCAGCAGGTTCACCACTATGGTGAACAGTATGATGGCAAGACCGATATTCGGAATTCCTATGAAATCAATCACATAGAAAATCCCGTTCATGATCTGCCCTAACAGCCACGCCACCTGTCCGATAATAAAAGTAGAGTCCTTTGTCAATAAGATAAAATCCATTTATTCTCTATCCTCTCGGTTTTCCAAACCATTTTTATGACAGTCAAGGTACAGGATCAAATCCTCCCTTTGAAAAGGGATTGCATCTCAATATTCTCCATACAGCTAAAAGACCTCCCTTGAAAGCTCCGTACTTTTGTATCGCCTCCAGACCATACTGGGAACAGCATGGAATATAAGGACATTTAGTGCTTTTCAAAGGAGATAAGTATTTCTGGTAGAACCTGATCCCTGCAATCATAAATTTTTTCATATTCAATTATACCTCAGCGGATATAACGCGATGAAGCCCTCCAAGGTGCAGCAGCGCTCTTTCAATATCCTGATAGCCCACCGAAGCCGCATTCGCCCTTGCCACGATTACTATGTCCAAACCACTATTGAACATGGCCTCCTGTAATCGGTAACTTTCCCGCAACAGTCTCTTGATCCGGTGCCTCACCACACTGTTGCCTACCTTCTTGCTCACGCTGATTCCGATTCTGTTCCCTGCGGTGCCGTTTTCCTTCACATACATAACCATATATTTGTTTGCATAAGACTTACCGCTCTTATAAACAGACCGGAACTGGTGATTTTTCTTTAAGCTCTCAGAAAATATCACAATAAACAAATCCTCCTGAAAGGCGTTCCAAACTACTATGTAACCCATGTATCCTTGAAACGCCTTTCAAAAAAAGAACGAAAAAGGCCACATTGCTGTGACCTCTGCGACTATGCGGACAATATCTTTCTTCCTTTTGCGCGTCTGGCCGCCAAAA
>ERZ808051.684-NODE-684-length-31848-cov-5.186113_pt1 | contig 31848 bp, 38 predicted proteins | sample MGYA00380199_ERZ808051 | MGnify/ENA primary metagenome ERZ808051 (study PRJEB31490, sample SAMN06133391) | mouse gut metagenome | isolation source: J11 | host: mice | place: China: Chengdu | collected 2015-05 ...
ATATCTGGTTTGATATGGCGGATACTCATAAACTTATTTTAGATATTTCGCTTGTCTACTTGACAAGGGGCTGATCAGATATAACCTTACCGTTGAGATGGAAACTGGCGTTGGCAAAACTTACACCTATATCAAGACCATGTTTGAGCTGAACAAACACTACGGCTGGAGCAAGTTTATTGTGATCGTTCCCAGTGTGGCAATCCGGGAGGGCGTGTATAAATCCTTTGAAATGACTCAGGAGCATTTTGCTGAGGAATACGGGAAAAAGATACGCTTCTTTATTTACAATTCCGCCCAGTTGACGGAAATTGACCGTTTTGCATCGGACAGTTCTATCAATGTTATGATTATCAATTCTCAGGCATTCAACGCGAAAGGCAAGGATGCCCGCAGGATTTACATGAAACTGGATGAGTTTCGCTCCCGCCGTCCCATCGACATTATAGCGAAAACCAACCCGATTTTAATTATTGACGAGCCACAGTCAGTTGAGGGCAAGCAGACGAAAGAACGGTTGAAGGAGTTTCATCCGCTGCTAACCCTGCGCTATTCTGCCACCCATAAAAGTGACAGCGTCTACAATATGGTCTTCCGGCTGGACGCTATGGAGGCTTACAACCGACGACTGGTCAAAAAAATTGCTGTGAAAGGTATCACCGAATCGGGCAGTACAGCCACGGACAGTTTTATCTATCTGGAGAGCATTAATCTTTCTAAAAGTGACCCAACTGCCACCTTGCAGTTCGAGGTAAAGATGGCAAACGGTGCGCCGAAGAAAAAGAGCCGAATTGTCAAGATTGGTGATAACCTTTACGATTATTCCGGCGGTCTGGAGGAATACCGAAATGGTTTTGTGGTCAAACAAATTGACGGTCGCGATGATTCCGTGGAGTTTTTGAATGGTATCAAGATTTTTGCCGGAGATGTGATTGGTGCGGTGGATGAGGATCAGCTGCGCCGCATTCAAATACGGGAAACAATTCTCTCCCATATTGAGAGGGAGCGCCAGTTATTTTACAAAGGCATCAAGGTTCTCTCTCTGTTTTTTATTGACGAAGTGGCAAACTACCGCGAATATGACGCGGCAGGCCAACCGGTCAACGGAAAATATGCCGCTATGTTTGAGGAAGAATATGAAGATGTTATAAGCAGCATGCAACTTGTCATTGGTGAAGATGAGTATATCAAATATTTGCAGTCCATTTCTGCGGCAAGGACACATGCCGGATACTTCTCTGTGGATGGAAAGGGTAAAATGATAAACTCTAAGGTGAGCCGCAAAGAAACGACTTCCGATGATGTAAGTGCCTATGAGTTGATTATGAAGAACAAGGAATTGTTGCTGGATCGCGACCCAGCCCGTTCTCCTGTGCGGTTTCTCTTTTCCCATTCCGCCCTGCGGGAAGGCTGGGACAACCCGAATGTGTTCCAGATATGCACTTTGAAGCAGAGCGAAAGCGTGCTCCGTAAGCGTCAGGAAGGCGGGCGCGGCTTGCGCTTATGTGTCAACCAGAACGGCGAGCGAATGGATACCAATGTCCTTGGCAACGATGTGCATAACATCAACATTCTCACTGTCATTGCCAGTGAAAGCTACGACTCTTTCGCCAAGGGGCTGCAAACGGAGATGGCCGAAGCGGTCGCCGACCGTCCCCGCGCTGTAACAGTGGAATTGTTCGTCGGTAAGGTTATCAAAGACGAGCATGGCAATGAGCAGGTCATCGACCAAGCCACAGCCTCCGTCATCCACTTCGATATGATCGTCAATGGTTATATCGACCGCAAGGGCGCACTGACTGACAAATATTATGAAGATAAGGCAAACGGTGAACTCAAAGTAGCGGAAGAAGTCGCAGGCTCCGCCGCCTCAGTGCTTGCGATCATTGATTCCATTTATGACGAGCGCAGTATGCAGCCGGAAAACGCCCGCAGCAACAATGTAGAGCTGCAGGTGGATGAGGACAAATTGGCTATGCCGGAATTTAAGGCACTGTGGTCAAAAATCAACGCCAAATCTGTCTATATTGTAGATTTTGATACGGAGGAACTGATCCAAAAAGCTATTGCCGCCTTGGACAGCAAGTTGCGCGTCTCCAGAATTCACTTTCAGGTAGAGACCGGGGCAATGACGACAATCCAATCCAAAGAAGAACTGCTTTCCGGTGCATCCTTTGTGAAAGAAGAATCCGCCAGCTACAGTGTGACTATGACGGCAAATTCCAATGTGAAGTATGATTTGATTGGAAAGCTGGTTGATGAAACCGGGCTGACCCGCAAAGCCCTTGTTGCCATTCTAAAGGGCATCCAGTCTACTGTATTCAGTCAGTTTAAGGATAACCCGGAGGAGTTTATCGTCAAAGCCGCAGCTCTCATCAACGACGAGAAAGCAACAGCGGTTATTGAGCATATCACCTATGATGTTCTGGATGACCACTATGGCACAGATGTCTTTACCGATCCGACAATCAAAGGCAGGCTTGGATTCAACGCAATGAAAGCAAAAAAACATCTGTATGACCATATCGTTTATGACTCCACCGGAGAACGGGATTTTGCCGCCGAACTTGATACGAATACTAATGTGGCGGTCTATGTGAAGCTGCCGGACGGGTTTTATATCGCAACGCCGGTGGGCCATTATAACCCGGACTGGGCCATTGCTTTCTATGAGGGAAGTGTCAAACACATTTACTTTGTGGCGGAAACAAAAGGCTCTATGCGTTCTATGCAATTGCGGTTGATTGAGCAATCCAAAATCCACTGCGCAAGAGAACACTTCAAAGCCATTTCCGGCGATGGAGTAGTTTACGATGTGGTGGATAGCTACAGAACTCTGCTGGAAAAGGTTATGCGGTGACAGTTTCGCTACTTCGCGAGCAGTGCATTTGTTCCCACAAATGCTCAAAATGGACTTCCAGCGGTCACGCTGGAAGTCCATTTTTGCTCGTTGGGGCCGTACCCCAAACCCCGTGAACAGCCCCGTTGCCGGGGCTGGCTATGCGTTCGGGAACCGAACGCTGTTGTCCCTGCTTCGCAGGGACAGGCGGGGCTTTCGCCCCTTGGAGAGCCGGAGAAGCGGCAGACACGGCCTTGCTGGAAAAAGAAAAACGGGGCTGGTCTGCACCTCTGCCCGCTATCGGATAGCGGCAAGACTGGCAAGGGATTGTCTGGACAATTCCCAAATCTCGTCCAGGCGGTTCTGCAAATCCTCAATGTCCGCAGCATAGATGCTCTCGGTTTCGTTCGCCCGTTTAGCGTACTGGTTCAGATTATCGGAGCATCGCCGGAGCATAACAGTAAGCTGGCGCACATCCTTCAGGTCCAGCCTGATACAAATTCCATCCAGCGCCATCTTACGGACATAGGCGCTCATAGTCAGAATTCCAGCGTCCTCCATTTTGAGTTTTATCCGCTCCTTGTCCTCCGGCGAGATGCGGATTTTCAGTTCTTCGGTTCGGTTGCTCATTGCTTTTTGGCTCCTCCCCTCGCAAATAAAATCAAGCCGTTTTTGATTTCCGACATCGTGCCGCAAATCAGATTTTCAAAAAATGGCCGGACACAGGAGGCCAATTCCCATGTCCGGCACATATTCCGTGTTTCTGTTACGGTTAGTGGTGGTGACATATTTTGACACCACCAACAGCCGTAACGCATTTCATTCTAACCGTTACAGATAATCAAGTGGTACTTTTGACCACTTGATTATTCGTAACACCATGCGTAAATTCGTTACGATTGAGGTAAGGGGTCAATTTGACCACTCACCTTATCCGTAACGCTCTGGCGATACGCCCGCTGGCGGCAGGCATTGCAGCAGTAGACCGCATCCGACCGCTTGGGGGTAAAGGTTTTTCCGCATCCTTTGCAGACCCGGTTTTGCCGTTTTTCCAATCGCCGCCGCTTCAAATCTTTCTGATAACCTCGATTCCCGCACAGATGATAATAGCAATATTTCTTACTGACGATTCGGGTGTAGAACACACGGCCACAGCCTTTGCAGATGATCTTCCGCACAGCCGAGTACGGCCTTATCCCGGCGAGTTTTTCTTCATACCACTGTTTCAGCGTTTCCTGATTTTCATATTCCCAATCGCAGTTCCACATGGAATATTCCCTTCTTTCCATATGTCAAGGCGGGCCAAGTATACCTGACCCGCCCATTCCGTTTTTATACGGTTTCTGCTTCCTGCTTCTGCCTATACCGCATTTTGCTGTGCGCTTTCCTCTGGCAAGCCTCACAGCAGTACCACCCTTTTCCCGGCCATCGTAAACGGCGATCACCCGGTCGGAGTGTTCCACCATATAGCGATTGCGGTGGGAGTAAACGCTGGGCTGGTATTCCTCCCGGATGACAATAACATCCGCACAAGCCTCCAGCATCTCATAGGTCCACTTCTTTTGCCGCAGATTGTCAAGCCGCTTCTGGTAGGGGATCACGGCCACAAGCTCCAGCGCCGGATTTGACTTCCGCATTTCCAGCACAATCTCGGCAAAATACTGGTCTACCCCCTCGGCAAAGCCGCTCATGAAGCGGATAAAGCCGTCAGCGACCGCCTTCTCGATCTCCTTCCGCAGAGCCGCCTTTATGCGGTTGATCTCCTTTTGGGGCAAGTCCCTGTGTCCCGTGACACAACAAGTCTTTTTCTGCATCTGTCTTTCCTCCATTTGATATTGATGGGCTGGCTGGTTCCTTCCGTTTGAAGCGGCTCTGTTTCAACATACCCGGCCACAGCTCCCACGGTCAAGGATGTCGCAGGGCAACACGCATGAGTAGGTATAACCTTTTACTCTTGCCAATAATAGTAGATATAATTTAGCAAGTCAATGATAATACCCTTTTTCACTTTGCGAATATGCCTATTGCATAAGGTACAATCTAATACAAGGCGGAGGTGAGGGCGATGTATGAAGATTTTCTCCCAGAGCGGCTGGCAAAGCTAAGGACGCAAAAGGGCGTATCAGCCCGTGATATGTCCTTGTCGCTGGGGCAGGCAAACAACTATATCAACAACATCGAAAACAAGAAGGCCCTGCCTTCCATGCAGGCGTTCTTCTATATCTGCGAGTACCTTGATGTGACGCCCCAAGAGTTCTTTGATGAAGGGAACGCCCACCCGGAGGCACTCCAGGCATTTATAGCGGAAGCGAAAAAGCTGGATTCCCAATCGTTGGAATACATCCTCGGCATCATGAAAAAGCTGAATGATACAAAATGAAGCGGCCAAGCGACTGGCCGCTTCATTTTGTATTGTACCCGGTGATATTCAGGATATGTCCTGCTTCTATACCGGCGATAATCCAAGAAATGTCCAGGGTAAATAGAGGGTTGCCCGGATTCTTGAGTTGTTCAGAGAAAAGAAGTATAATATGCTTTGCTGGGATGAATATGGACTACACAGCGAAATTAAGTATTGCTACCGACCAGAGAGCCGGGAGTATCTTATTTCCAAAATAGATGCCGTGAATAACTAAAGCGAAACGAATACTTTGAAATGGAGGAGGAAGCTATGGCAGACATATTGATTGTTGAAGATGAAAAAGCCATGCAGGACATCATTGCAGACTATATGCGAAAGGGTGGGCATACCTGCTTTACCGCTGACGATGGTGTAGATGCCCTTGTTATACTGAAAAACCATCCCATGGATTTAATCATCCTGGATGTGATGATGCCCCATCTGGACGGCTTTTCCGTCTGCAAGATGGCGCGGGAAATGAGCGATATGCCCATTATCATGCTCACCGCCAAAAGTGCAGAGGACGACAAGCTGAAAGGCTACGACTACGGCGCAGATGATTACATGACGAAGCCGTTCAGTCCCAAGATCCTGCTGGCAAAGACGAACGCTCTGTTGCGCCGTTCTTCCCCCGCTTCTGCCGGAGCAATTAACGCTGGGAAGATCATGCTCCAGCCGGGTGCCCACAAGGTTTATCTGGACGGCCAGGAGATCACCTTGACCCATAAAGAATATGAATTGCTTGCCTTTCTCATGGCAAATCCCGGACAGATTTTTAATCGGGAACAGCTCTTAAACCGTGTCTGGGGCTATGATTTCGAGGGAACGACCCGCACTGTGGACACCCACATCAAGACCCTGCGGCAAAAGCTGGGGGACGAGAGCAAGCATATTGTCACTCTGATCCGCTCCGGCTATAAATTTGAGGTGGCAGTATGAAAGAATTATTTTCACTCCGCACCGTTCGGAAAAAGATTTTAATGCTTTCCAAACTGGCGGGAATTGCACTGATCTTCTCTTATATCCTGTCAACCGGCCTGCCTGTCAGCAAGGACGCCTCCCTTCTGATTTGGCTCGGATTTGTCTTGCTGTTGATTTTGGGCATCGACTTTTTTATGCAACGCTTTATCACAAAACCGATTGACAAACTGAACACCTCCGCAAAGCGTATGGCAGGGCTGGACTTTTCAGCACCCTGCGACCTTGTTTCGACCGATGAATTTGGGGAATTGTCCTCCAGTCTGAATACGATGGCTGAAAATCTTAGGCAGGCCCTTGCCCGTCTGGAGGATGCAAATACCCGGCTTGAAGGGGATGTAGAAAGGGAGCGGCTTCTTCTGGCCGAGCGAAAAGAGTTAGTAGACAGTCTTTCCCATGAGATGAAAACCCCACTGGGCATCATTCGGGCTTATGCCGAGGGTCTGCAAGACGAGGCAGACGAAGCCCAGCAGCGGAAATACGCCCAGGTAATCATCTCCGAAGTGGAGCGCATGAACGGCCTGATCGTGACTCTGTTGGATTTATCAGCATTGGAAAGCGGCGCCGCAAGCCTGAATGTTACTCGCTTTGATTTCGTAGAATTGGTGGAAACAGTGGCAGGACGGCTCCTGATCGATGCTCCTGATACCAATTTTCAACTGCAATATGAATTGCCGGAGCAAAAGGTTTTTGTGCGGACAGACCGGCGGCGCATGGAGCAGGTTTTAAGCAATCTGATCGTCAACGCCAGGAAAAATGTGTACCACGGCGGTATTCTGCGGCTGGAGCTGACAGAGGACAATGGGGCGCTGCATTTCTCCATCTTCAATCAAGGCCAGCCTATTCCAGAAAATGATCTGCCCAAAATATGGGCAAAATTCTATCGGGACAGCGGCGCGGAATACAGCGGTTCCGGGCTGGGGCTGTCCATCGTGGCACAAATTCTGTCCATGCAAAATTTGCCCTATGGCGCAGAAAACCAAACAGACGGAGTCCGCTTTTATTTTTCCATCCCTGTCACAAAATAATTTCACACGGATCTCACAGCGGCCTCACACCAACTTCACACCGCATCCCTAAGCTCTCCTTATCCCAGACCTTCAAATCATTTCCAGAAAGAATTGGAGGCAACAAATAAGGAGGTTTTTTTATGTTTTTAGGTTTAGCGTGGTACTGGTGGCTGGTAATTGTGGCGGTGCTGATCATCTCCATCCCCTTCAAGGTCAAGTTTATGAAGTGGTGGAGCAAGCGCCAGCATGAGCAGAAGAAAGGTCAGCGTGGAAAGTGGGGTGATGACGAATGATTGAGGTCAAGAACCTGACATTCTCCTACAGCAAAGACAAGCAGGCCCTCCACGGTCTGGACTTCACCGTGGAGGACGGGGAGATTTTCGGCTTCCTGGGGCCGAACGGCTCTGGAAAGTCTACAACGCAGAAGATACTCACCGGGATTTTGAAGGGGCATGGCGGGAAAGTCTCCCTGTTTGGGCAGGACATCTCCGCTGCCCACGGGCAGGAGTTTTTCCAGAAGATTGGAGTCCTGTTTGAGTTTCCCTATCTGTACGCCAATTTGAGCGCCGTGGATAATCTGAACTATTTCGCTTCGTTCTATCCCAGGGAGCAGCGGCGGGATGTGAGGGAACTGCTAGATGCGCTGGAATTTAAGCCGGACTTTCTGAAAAAGCCGGTGTCCTCTTACTCCAAGGGAATGCGTCAGAGGGTGAGTATGGCGCGGGCGCTGGTGAGCAATCCCCGGCTGCTGTTCCTGGACGAGCCCACCAGCGGACTTGATCCCTCCGGTGCGGTGCTGTTCCGTAAGATCATCGAGCAGGAACGCAAAAAGGGGACGACGGTCTTTGTCACCACTCACAATATGGTGGACGCTGACCTCCTGTGCGACCGGGTGGCATTCATCTCTAACGGGAACCTGGTGGCTCTGGATACACCAAAGCGCCTGAAGGAGAAAAACAGCAATCACCGGGTGGTCATCGATTATCTGTACCAGGGACAGCGGGAGTCGAAAACCATAGAGGCTCCAGAGCTGGAGGCGGGCATCCCCTTTGCCCATGATGAGATCATCAGCATCCACTCCCAGGAACCGACACTGGAGGATATGTTCATCCAGTACACAGGAAGGGGGCTGTCTTGATGGGAAAAGGCTTTTGCGCTCTGTTCAAAAAGGACTGCCGGATGCTGGCATCGGGAAAGTTCTTCCTGATGGCGATTGGTTTTCTGGCTCTCTATACGGCCTATGTGAACCTGGGCTATATCCGCTTCATGCAGATGGCGCCATACAATGTGTATCTGTACGACCCTGCAGGAACACAGGTCTCAAAATCAGCCCTGGTACAGACCGTTCCTTCAATGGAGGCTATGGATACCGCCCTGCTGGCCGATGCCAACGGCGTGGGGCTGGATGCCAGCGCCGGGGATGTGCGGGTGGTGCTTTATCCAGGTGCGGAACACATCGACCACCACCGGGCGGATTATGCGCTGTCCCTGCTGCAGCCCTCGGTGAGCCTATCCCCGGAAGTACTTGACACAAACACGCCGGAACAGAAAGCCAGGAAAGAGATCACCTGTGAACTGCTGTTTTTTGAGTTGGCCGCTGTGGGATTTTTGGGTATCGCCGCTGTGCTGTTCAAGGAAAAGGGCATGGGCGTGATTCGCGTCCACGCTATCCTCCCTCTGCGGAAAGACCTGTTCCTGCTGTCAAAGCTGGTAGTGTTCCTGCTCTCCGATCTGGTCTTTGCGGTACTGCTCACCCTGCTGAATACGGGTCTTGCAGATGGGGCGTCGGTGCTGCCTGCCGTCCTGCTTCAGACAGCAATCCTGTCGCTGATGATGGCACTGGTGGGATTGCTCTGCGCACTGCTGCTAAAGGACTTCCGGCAATTCACACTGGCTTATCTGGTCATTGCCATTTTTGCCGCAACACCTGTATTTCTGTCCGCCAATACATCGGTCAAGTTTGACTGGATCAATTATCATCCGTTCTATCATGTCTACATGGGGCTGAAAAACGCCTATTTTGGAACGACCATTTCGCCAGTCTATTATGTCGGTGCTGTCGGTACAATCGTGCTGCTGTTCCTGGCGGTGCGGCTTGCATTTCATCGGGAGATCGGAAAGGAGGGGTGAGGCATGAAAGGATTAAAATATCAGATGAAAAGCGTTCTGCGGGATAAATTCTGCCTGATGACCTTCCTGCTCCCCATTCTGGTGGCTGTGGCTTTGCATTTCATGGGTTCCATTGATATGTCCAGCCTGGGGGAACTGCACTTCGGCGTACTGGAAAACGACCTGTCTCCGCAGACGGTCACATGGCTGGAGCGGTATGGGCCGGTAACGGCTTATGGGACACAGGAAGAACTGACCGCCGCCATCAACGAGCCGTCTACCAATGTGATCGGCGTGAGGGCAGACTGTGACAGTCTCAAAACCGCGATCAGCGGGGACGAGCTGGATATTTTCCGGCAGGCGGCGGCGACCCTACCCACCCTCTATGAAAGGCGGGAAGCGGCGGGTCAGGCAGAAATCCAGACATTGGAACGCCCGGACATCATGGAAAGTCTGCAAGGCATCTTTATCCCTGCTGTGCTGATCGTCGCTATGTTTATGGGCTGTACATTCAACGCTATGAACATCATTTCCGAAAAGGAAGATGGCGTGGCCTTTGTCAACGAAATCCTGCCCATGACGCCCAGCCAGTACATTTTGCAGAAGGTGGTGGTGGGATTCCTCTTTGGAAGCCTGTCCTCCGTTGTGACTGCGTGTATCTGTTTCCGATTGTCCTTGCAGAATTTCGGGCTGATGCTGGGATTGATCGTGCTGTCATCCTTTGTGGCAGCGTTGATTGGCCTGTTTATCGGAAAGTTTTCCGAGGGTCTGATGATTGGAGTGGTCTATATCAAGATTGTCATGCTGCTGTTCCTGGCTGTACCTCTTGTATGCGCTCTAATCGGGGTAAATGGACCACTGGCGATCATCTGCAATATCGTACCATCCCAGCCAGCCTTTGATGGCATCATGGCCCTATCCGCCGGAAGTATGGGAACGGCAATGAAAGATACTGGTATTCTTGCAATTCACTATATCACATGGTTTGCGTTGTATGTTTTGATTTCTACCCAACGAAAAAAGCAGGCGGTTTGAGCATCCAAAAAAATCAGCCCAGCGGCGGTTTCGCTGCTGGGCTGACAGGTTTCCTTGAAACTACTCGTTTGCCGGGGCTGTATAGTGCGCCTGCACTGCGGCAGGAAGCTCGTCATACTGCACCTCACTCCAATCCAGAACGCCCCGGACAGGCATAACGGTCAGGCGGATAAAGGCTCCTTCCTTCAGTTCCCGGGAGGTCCCGAAGGTAATCTCTTTTTCGCCACCCTTTTCATCATAGGCCGTCAGCGTGTAGGAATAGGGCAAGTTGCCTTTGAAGCTAATGACACCCCCCTTGGTATCCACCTGCTCCACCTTGGTGTTGTCGATCTGGGCATAATACTCGGTGCTGCCGGAGCCAGAGAGGAACCATGCGCAAAATCCGATCAGGACAATGAGCAGAACAGCGGCGGCACCTATTGCAATTTTTATTTGTTTCTTCATGATGTTTTACACTCCTTACCAACCTTTTTTTGTGATAACCTGTTTGTGCTTCTTCGCTGTCTTTGGGGCCACGCTCTTTTTTGCAGTCGCCACAAAAACAGCAGAGACCAGCAAAGCAACCAATAGACTGAACATACAGATTAGCGGATTCCAGTGTACAGCCTCGTCATAGCTGCGGTATCCAACCAGTCCCATACTTGCGGTCACGGGATACAAATTTGCCAGGTTCATGTTCCCCGCCGCGAACATCCCGCCGTAGCCGTAGACGAAGGCCACAACCGCCCCGATTAAATGTCCGTTGGGGATTCGGGCGGCGATGGCGATGATTGGCAGAACCGCGATATAGAGGAACAGACAGTTGAACGTGATCTGCAACCCGGTTTGCAGGATGGCCGGCAGAGTCCCGCCGGGGAAACCCAAAAGGAAGGACGCGGACACGGTAAACACGGTGCTGGCAAGCCCCAGGAACAGGGAGAGCAGGCCGCAGACTGTCAGTTTACCAAACAGCAGCGCAGGAAAGGACACAGGGATCGTCAGAATGCTTTTCAACGTATCGTCTGTCCCTTCCCGATTGATGATATATCCGGTGATCAGGGCGATACACATGGGGAAGATCGTGGTGATGTTTTCCTTCATCACCTGCTCCGCGAAATGGGAGAATGTCCAAACGGTGCCGTCCAGGGCGGTAGTTGTGAAGATGGTGAGCAAGACGGCCAGGAGCATCAGCAAGATTCCCGCCCAGATCATGTTGTACCGTTTCAGCTTCCAAAGCTCGGTTTTTATCGTGACCAGCATCTCAATCGCCCCCTCTCTTTTTATACAGCCGGTCGATCAGCCAAATGGACAGCACCGACATCACGCCCAAAATCAGAACCGTCTGCGTGGTGGTGGGAACCAGATACTCCAGCCGACCCACGCTCTCCCTGACCCCATGGCGAACCATATCCCCGGCGCACCAGATGTTTAAGAGGGGAAGCGGCATCATCCAGCAGAGGAACTTGGGTAGGACCTCATAACAGCCCTCGACGGTCAGGCTCAGGACGCTGTAAAAGACGCACAGCAGGATGGAGAAGATATAGGTTTTGCTGAAAAAGACCACCAGCACCACTAGGGGCAGGGTACCCGCCGTGATGAAGATCCCCATCTCCACCGCCATCCACAGCTTATAGCCCAGCCCGCCCACCTCGGCGATCAGGCTTCCGCAGAAGATGGTGACAACAGCCGAGGACAGGCTGAAGAACAGCCCGAAGAGGAACAGGACGATGATCTTGGCAAAGATCATCTGGGTACTTGTTACCGGGATGGTCCGCAGGTTTTTGAAGGTGTCGCTGTCCCGCTCCATAAAGAACAGCATGGCGGCGATGACGCCAATGACACAGGGCAGAAGCAGCTCTACCGCATAGCCTATGACAAACTGGTAAAAGGCGTCAAAGAGTTCGGCCTTTGTGTCATATCGATCCATCATGCGGGGGGTAAGCATTATCACAGCCAGTGGAGGAGGAAACAGGAATGCGGAAAGGATCACAAAGGGAATGAACTTTTTCCGCTTTAGCTTCGCCAGCTCGCAGGAAATCAGTTTAAGCAATCCCCTCACCTCCCGTCACCCGCTTGAAGTAGTCCTCCAAGCTCTCCTCCACGGTCGCGGCCTCCGATACCTCCAAGCCATGCTGCACAAAGGCAGCGACGATTTTCGCCACAGAGATTTTACTCGAATCCAGTCGTAGAGTATGGCTGTCCTGAGTGGTGAACTGGTTTTCGTGGAAAACACCCCGCAAAATCTCCGCCGCCTGATTTGTATCGGAAACTGTGAAACGGACATACTTGTTGCTTTTGGCCTCCAGGTCAGCAAAGCCCTCCTCCTCCAACAGCACGCCATGATCGATGATGCCAATATCGTCCGCCAGCAGTGCCACCTCAGAGAGAATGTGACTGGAAATCAGGATGGTCTTGCCCCGTTCATCGCACAACGCCCGGATAAAAGAGCGGACCTCCGCGATGCCAATGGGGTCCAAACCGTTAATGGGTTCGTCCAGAATCAGCAGCTCCGGGTCGTGCATGACCGCCAGGGCGATCGCCAGCCGCTGCTTCATGCCCAGGGAGTATTGGGAAAAGAGTTTTTTGTCCCGGTAGGGCAGGCCCACCAGTTCCAGGGCGCTTTGGATGGCGTTCTGGTTTTTCAGCCCCCGCAGGGCGGCGAAAATGCGCAGATTCTCCGTCCCCGTCAGATTGGGATAGAAGCCAGGGGACTCGATCAGGCTGCCGATGCGGGGCAACAGCGTCTTCTCGTTGCCAGGCAGGGGCTTTCCCCAGATCGACACTTCCCCGGAGGTGGGCTGGGTCAAACCCAGCAGCATCTTCATGGTGGTGGTTTTTCCGGCTCCGTTCCGACCCAGCAGACCATAGATGCGGCCTCTCTGAACATGGATGTTCAGCTCTGCCACGCTCTTCTGCGCCCCATACTGCTTGGTCAGGTGATTTGTTTCAATAACATATTCGCTCATAGCGGTTACCTCCTTTGCGAGGTCAGTATACAACGCGATCCTTGAGCTATCCTTGAGGGAACCTTGAGATAACCTTGAGATTGCGCTGGTGGCATATACAATTTTAAGTTTCTACGCTATAATGAGCATGGACAGGAGGTACATCTATGTTGGATAAAGAGATTCTTGTCGTGGACGATGAAAAGGATTTGCGGACGATGATCCGCTCCATTTTTGAGAGCGCCGGATATACACAAATTACAGTAGCGGCCTCCGGGAGAGAGGCGCTGGCGGTGATGGCGAAAAAAATACCCGGCATCATCATTTTAGATGTGATGATGCCGGATATGGACGGGTTTGAGCTGCTCCAGGAAGTTCGGGCCGTCAGCAAGGTTCCCGTCCTCATGCTCACCGCGAAGGGAGAAGCCGAGGACCGATTTGCCGGGTTCGAGCTGGGGGCGGACGATTATCTGGTCAAGCCCTTTCTGCCAAAAGAACTGCTGCTTCGGGTCCAGGCGATCATGAAACGGGCCTATCCTGAAAAGAACCGGATTGTCACGTTGGATGCGGCCGCGGTGGATTTGGACCGGGCGGAGGTTATCCGAGATGGACAGCGGACACCCCTGACCGCGAAGGAGTACAGCATTTTTGAAAAGCTGGCGGAGAACGCAGGGCGGATCGTCACCATCGGCGTTCTCTGTCAAACGCTGTGCGGAGAAATCTGGCAGGGGTACGAGACCACCCTGATGACCCATATCCGGCATCTGCGGGAGAAGATCGAGGAAAATCCGTCAAAGCCCGTGTCGCTCCTGACAGTGAAGGGCTTGGGGTATAAGCTGGTGGTAAAGGAGCCGGAGAAATGAAAATCGTGGAACGCTTCTTTCGGAAATACTTTTTATCTATGGTGGGCGTCATCGCGCTGTTCCTGCTGCTCAATGTTGTCCTGTTTTTCTCTATGCTGATTTGGGCCTGGCAGACCTCAACATCGGAAACGCCTGACCTCTCTATAAACGAAATATGCGATAGCATCATGATGGACGAGGAAGGCCATTTTGCAACGGCTGAGGGACTATCCGGGCTGTTGGAAGAAAATCATTCCTGGGTCATGATTCTGGACGATGCGGGAACTGTCATTTTTCAGAGAGGATTGCCGGAGGAACTGCCCCGGCGGTACACAACAATAGATGTTGCAAAATTTAGCCGGTGGTATTTGGGAGATTATCCTGTCTATGTGCGGGAGCATCCCCAGGGGTTGCTGGTAGTGGGCGGTGAAAAAGGCAGTCGGGCGAAATATTACTTTTCCGTCAATGAGAGCTATGTAAGAAAGCTGTTTGTCGGGCTGGTTGTAGTCTTTCTGACAAATATCATTGTAGTGGTTCTTCTGATCTGGAAGAACACCCGGCACATTGAAAAGGCAGTCACACCCATTTTGCGGGGGATTGAAACAGTCTCCTCCGGCCAGCCGGTCAGCCTCCCGGAAAAGGGGGAGCTGGCGGAGATTAACCGCCAGCTCAACAAAGCAGGAGCTTTTATTGCCAAAAAGGACACTGCCCGCGCCGAATGGATCAGCGGCATCTCCCATGATGTGCGGACGCCCCTCTCGGTAATTTTGGGCTTTGCCGGACAGCTGGAAGATGACCGGACTCTCCCAGCCTCTGCCCGTGAGCAGGCGGCCTGCATCCGAAAGCAGGGAGAGCGACTGCGGAGCCTGATTTCGGATTTGAACCTCACATCAAGACTGGAATATGCCATGCAGCCCCTTCGGATGGAGACGGTCTATTTGGTGGAGCTGGCCCGGCAAGCTATCTGCGAGCTTTTGGACAGCGGCTTGGAGGAACGTTATGAGATAGAGTTCTGTGCCGACCAGGAAAGCGAATCGGTGTCCATCCTGGGTGACGAGGCCCTGCTGAAACGTGCTCTGGGCAATTTGATCCAGAACAGCATCGTCCACAATCCCCAGGGTTGCCGGATTGCTGTTTCGGTCCTGCGTGGGGAAGCCGGTATAATGGTCGATGTTGCGGACGATGGTGCAGGGGTATCGGCTGAAATGCTAAAGGAACTGACGGCAGACAGTCACCATTTGGAGAGTACGGATGAAAAGTTGAACCTGCGGCATGGGTTAGGTGTTCTGCTGGTTCGGCAGATTGTGGAGGTCCACAAGGGAACCATGACCATGGAGAGCGCACCACAAAAGGGGTTCAGAACTGTGCTGACTTTTCCGGCATAAATTATTTTGATTTTTTCAAAAGTAGATAAAAAGTTGGAAATTACCCGTTATAATATGTTTTTACAATTCCATCGCAAGATGTTTTGATTGAAAAGGAGCAGAAAACCATGTATGATAATCCATTCTTATACGCCGATGGAACGGCGAAGGAAGAAGATTTAGACCGCATTGAGCAGAAATTTCATATAAAAATCCCCAAGGAGATGCGGGAACACTATCTGGCCTATAACGGCGGGCGCCCGGAAAGAACCGTTTTTACGGACAAAAACGGCGACGAGTATTTTGTGGACCTGTTTATTCCTGTGCGGGAGAGATTTAAGCGGCCCATAGAAAAAACACTGGAGCTTTTGAGAGCGGATGGCAGCGTCATTTCAGACTGGCTGATTCCCTTTGCCGAGGAAATTGAGGGAAATTTCTTTTGCTTCAGCGCAAGAGAATCCGACTTTGGCGCCATCTATTATTACAAACACAAATTTGAATATGGTGAGGACCCGGAGGAGCATATCACCTATCTGGCGGAATCCATCACAGCGTTTATCAATGCTCTGACCGAGAATGAGGATGGCGAGGACGATGAGGACGATCTGGAGGACGATGAAGAGTAAGCGGCTCAAATACATAGCTGGATTGGCGGCGCTCCTTCTGGCGATCTGTCTCTTTCGGAGCTGCTGTGACGCTTTGTTTGTGGCGAGCCGGGAGGTCTTCGTCTCGCCCCAGGGGACAAACACCATCATCATTGAGTACGACCATGTATGCCGCCCGTATGTTTACCAAAAGACCTGGTACGGGAAGCGGGAGATCTGGACCTATCCGAGCGCCGGCTTTATGGAGACCGTATCTTTTAGTGTGGAATGGCTTTCGGAGAGTCAATTCCGAATGACCTATGATGATAAAAATGACGAATTTGACGAGGAATATATCATTACGATACCGGAATGAACAACGGGAGGAAATGCAGATGGAGCAGAAAATCCTTACATTTATGAAGGAGAACGGCATCGCCGTCTTTGCGGAGGCAGACCGGACAACCGGGGCCGTCCACATCGAAAAGCTGGGAGATTTGGAGAGTTGGGATCTGTTCCAGCAGTTGGTGCTGTACTCTGATGTGGAGACCCTTTGCGACAGTACCAGAAGCCACTTCCCTTTCCAAGTCTGGGGACAGGGAGGCACCGGATGCCTGCTCTCCTGGCTGGATGATGGCAGAACCGTTGCGCTGTTTTTCGACAGTGAGCTGTCGGGGCCAGCGTTCACGAAGTGGGTCGAGGAGGAGCTGGATCAGAAGGTGCGCGGGCTTTATCCGTAAGCAAAACAGGCAGCCATATATGAATGAAAATTCTCAGGAGAGGAGGAAACAGCCATGCCCGGAAAATTCGATCTCTTTTGGACGACGATGGAGCTGTGCGATTGGAGAGACGAATGGAACGATGACAAGGTTCTCCGGCCGGTGATCCGGCACCTGTCGAAACAGGACGACCAGATCATTTTCGCGTTTGACGATCTTATGGCGGAGCTGCTGTATGATCTGGACACGAAAAAGCTGGCGGAGCAATGCGAGAAGGTCGACCCGCTCATGTGTGACGACACATTTTTATATTCCAGGTGCGCCGCTTTGATCAACGGGCCGGATTTCTATGAAAAGGTTAAGCGTGGGAGAATGAAAAAGGTATGGAGCATGGATTTTGAAGCCCTGCTCTATGTTCCGGGCAAGGCGTGGGCATTGAAGCACCGGCGTTCTGCTGACGATTACCCCCATAGTTCTCCATTGAGCTATGAAACCGGCAGCAACGAGGAAGGCTGGAATAGATAACTTCCAATCGGAAAGCAGAATAAAGGAGAATCCAAAATGGTACTTAATTTGAAACAAATTGACGCATTGAAGGATTTTTGCGCCCTGATACTTTGCGGGCACCAAGAAAAAGCGTTTCGCCGCTGTAAAGAATGTCTGGAAAATGCGGTCAATGAATACGGCGGCATTCCGAATATGTTATATGTTCTCTCTGGGAACGATGTCGATCCGGATGATCCCTTTGGCAATATGGCCAGTGAGGACAAGCAGACTGTAAAACCGCAGTCCTATCTGATCTCTTCTGACGCCGGCGCACCGGATCTGGAGGACTTTTTCTGGTTTGTTGAGAACCTCAAGGCAGCGCGGGGGCTTGAGTTCACCCTTGATGAAGAAAAATTTTCAGATGACGACTGTATCGTGGAATGGCTGGCGGAGCTTGCCGCGCAACTGGAGGACCTCTATATTGTCGATTTTGACGGGGCCAGTGAAGACTATCATTTTACGATCATGAATAAGGGCGACTGTGAAAAGGCAATGGACTTGTTCTCAAAAATGACGGCTCATATAGACGGTTACAACTTTAAGACTTTTATCATAACGGACGATTTCCAGGGATAACGAATCGGAAAGGAGCGATTGTATGTCAGACTGCAAAGTGATGATCAAAGCACCCAAGAAAGAGGTAAAGGCCCGGTTCTCGGACTATGAGGACATGGAGTTCGAGAGGCGTGGAGACTGGACGCTGGCGGAGGATTATTCCGGCACCCAGCTCTTTGGCTGGAAGGTCTCCAGCTGGGTTGAGCTGGCCGGCCAGGACGAGTTGATCTACGCCTATTACGATGAAGATATGAACGCAGAGTTTATCCATGTCAAGGATGGCATCTGCCTCCGGGCCTACACGCAGTATGATGGCGAGGTAGATACTGACAAGGGAGACGACCCGGATACCTCTATTAAAGACTGGTCCGATGTGGCCGACTACATAGACGAGCATATGGGGTAGATACTTTAAGGGAGGTGCCGCTATGGACTATAAAATATTGATTGTGGATGATGAACCCGATATTGTCTCCATGCTTGCCAGCTTTTTTACAGGAAAAGGCTATCAGGCCCTGACAGCCCACAGCGGAGCGGAAGCACTCAGGAAAATCGGACAGACCCCGGACATCATCCTGCTGGACATCAATATGCCGGATATGGATGGTCTGGAGGTCTGTGAGATGATCCGGGATCGTGTCTCCTGCCCTATCCTCTTCCTGACAGCCCGGATTGAAGATGCCGACAAGGTGAAGGGCTTTTCTGTGGGCGGAGATGATTATATCTTGAAACCATTTTCATTGATGGAGCTTGAGGCGAGAGTCTGCGCCCATCTGCGGCGGGAGGCACGGCACAAGGTGGATACCCGGTTAAAGTTTGCCGGAGACCTTGCCATAGATTATACCCAGCGTCAACTGTTCTATGGGAAAGAGGAAATTTCCGTGACGAAAAAGGAATTTGATATTGTGGAGCTGCTGTCCCAAAATCCGGGACAGGTATTTGATAAAGAGCGAATCTATGAAAAAATCTGGGGCTATGACAGCGAGGGGGACAGCGGTGTTGTTGCGGAGCATATCCGCAGGATCAGGACAAAAATTGCCGCACACACAGATCATACTTATATTGAAACAGTTTGGGGGTGCGGTTATAAATGGAACTGTTAAAACGCCGGTGGCGCAATCTCTCCCTTCGGAAGACCCTGGTGGTCTATATCACCGCCGCCGCCCTTCTGGCCGTGGTCCTCTGTGATATAACCAATGACCTGTGCAGCATGGAGATCAGGGAGATACACGCCGGCTACCTGGACGGCATGGAAAAATACTACCTCACCAACGAGCGAGGGGAGCGGATGGGGGATGGAACCTACATCGGCACCGATGCGTTCCCCTTGTCCCCCGAGGATCAGCGGACAGTGGACATCCTCCGGGCCCTGCCCACGGTGACAACGCCGGCGTGGTCCGCCCTCTGCATCCTGGGGGCGGCGCTGCTTTTCTACCGGAACAAGCTGAAACGGCCCCTGACAGAGCTGCGGCTGGCATCGGAAAAGATTTCCCAAAACGACCTGGACTTTACCGTCACTGCCCACAGCAGGGATGAGCTGGGGCAGCTCTGCGCCTCCTTTGAGACCATGCGGGCGGCCCTGGCTCAGAACTTCTCAGAGATGTGGCGGCAGATGGAGGAGCGCAAGCGGCTGAATGCCGCCTTTGCCCATGATCTCAGGACGCCGCTCACTGTCTTGAAGGGATACAATGAGATGCTGCAGGCCAGCGGAGACGAACAGACCCGCACCACCGCCATCACCATGCAGCGGCATATCTCCCGGTTGGAGAACTATGTGGATACCATGAGCCATCTGCGCCGACTGGAGGATACACAGCCCACCTATCGGCAGACGCCCCTGAAAGCTCTCGCGGCCTCTTTGTATGAAAGCGGGACGATCATCTGTGAACGGGCTGAGAAGCATTTTTCAATGCAGAACCGAACAACTTCGCTGGCTCTGTCATTAGATGGAGATTTGATCTCTCAGGTATACGGCAATTTGATAGCAAATGCCACGCGGTATGCTGTCTCATCAATCGAACTTTGTCTGGAAGAAACACAGGAGGGGTTGTTGCTGTCTGTATCGGATGATGGGCCCGGTTTTGATAAAATCAGTCTGGAAAAGGCGGTTGATCCTTATTTCACCAGGGAAAAGGCAGAACACTTCGGCCTTGGTCTTTATACCAGCAAAATGCTCTGTGAGCATCATGGCGGCTGGCTGCGGGTTGAGAATCCCCCTTCCGGTGCCAAAGTAAGCGGTTTTTTCAAAAGTAGATAGAATATTGGAAATTGTCTTCTATACTCTCTATGTGCCCCATAGAGAGTATTTTTGTTTCTAAATCTGAACAAAGGAGGAGCCTTTATATGGAACTGAGCGCAGTCAATCTGACAAAACGATATGGCTCAAAAACAGCCGTAAATCGTTTGAACGCTACATTAACGAATGGTGTGTACGGGCTGCTTGGTGCGAACGGCGCGGGAAAGACGACCTTCATGCGCCTCTTATGCACTGTCCAGCGCCCTACCTCTGGAAAAATTGATTTGGATGGTAAGAGCATCTGGAAACTTGGAGAGCGGTATCGGGATGTTTTGGGCTATCTGCCCCAGCACTTCGGATACTATCCCGATTTCACCGCTTTGGATTTTTTGCTGTATGTTGCGGCATTAAAAGGACTTGATGACAAGAAAGCGAAGAATGTTTCCAATGAATTGCTGGATGAGGTAGGCCTGTCCGGGGAAAGACGGCGCAAGATCAAGACCTTTTCCGGCGGCATGAAACAGCGTCTGGGAATTGCGCAGGCCATGCTGAATGACCCGTACATTTTGATTCTGGATGAGCCGACAGCGGGACTTGATCCGAAAGAGCGTGTGCGTTTCCGCAATCTCATCAGCGCCTTTTCAAAGGACAGGATCGTGATTCTATCGACGCACATTGTCTCTGACATAGAATTTATCGCAGAGAAAATCATGATAATGAAAAGCGGCGAGATCATCCACTTCGGCAGGCCCCATGAAATCACCTCCAGAATCAACGGCTGTGTCTGGGAGTGTTCTGTCCCCACAAGCCGGGTGGAGCAATATACCGTTTCTCTGAATATCAGCAATCTGCGCAATGAAGAGAACGGCAGAACGGTACTACGGGTGATTGCAGACCAGCCTCCTGTAGCCGGTGCGGTCAAAGTACAGCCCAATTTAGAGGATTTGTTCTTATACTACTTCAAGGGGGAGGATGGACAATGAAAAAGCTGATTCGACTTGAATTACGGAAGATTTTTTCCAAACGCCTTACACAGCTTGCTTTGGTTGTAGTGTTGCTTCTGTCGGCGTTCCTTGCCTTTTCGACCTATCAGAACAAGTATGCCTCTGATGGTGCGGGCAATGAGGGAACTGGCCGGACTGCCGTGGAAATTGATAAGGCGGTTGCAGCAAGATATTCCGGGATTTTGACAGACGAGAAGGTACAGCAGATGATTTCGGAGATCGTCCCTAAGTCTGGTGAAAATGGACTCAATGCGATATACCTTTATCGGAACACTATACAATCCGCTGTGTCTGCCCGTTTTTCTGATATAAACGGGAATTGGAATGGCCTGCGGGTTTCCGATGTGTTCGGTGATGAAACCGTTAAAATCGGCTATGTGGACGGCTGGTTGAGTACAAGTCAGAACATGACTAAGGTTTTGGTGATTTTCTCGTTTTTTATCATTATGATGATTGCCCCGGTTTTTTGCGGTGAATACAGCGGAGTTGATAATATCATCTTATCCAGCAAGTACGGAAGGACAAAATGTGCGGCGGCAAAGGTAATTGCAGGCATTATGGCCGCCTTGATTACAACCGCCATAGTTTTAGCGGTTAATCTCCTGATGGCATTCGTCTTTTACGGAAGCGAGGGCCTGGATTGCAGTATTCTTTTTGCCCAACTGACTTACATTGAGGGAAGCATCCCTTTCAACCTCACTTGCGGCACACTGCTGGTATATCAATCTGTACTGGCTATTACGGGTGCTATTGGGGTGACCGGCATTACATTGCTCTTTTCTGCCGCCTGTAAGAATCAGATGATTGCATTAGTGGCTTCTGTTGCTGTATATGCTCTGCCTCTTTTGCTCCCGGTAACGGAAACAAGCGCACTGTTTCGGCTGATCGTGCTTCTTCCTATCTACCATGCACAGTTCATTTCCCTTATGTCTGTGGAGCAGATGAGCGGCATACTTCTGTATGCAATCTGGGCCGTCCCTGCGGCTTTGATTCTTATTGCGGCTGGGAGTATTTTCTCCCGCCGGGTTTTTGCAAGGCATCAGGTCTCATAGGCCTGATATACGCCAGTTTTTAATTTACAATACATAATAAACGAAAGGCGGTTTTTTGTATGACAACAGCACCGATTTTGCAGACAGTTGATCTGAAAAAGTATTATCAGCAGGGAGAGCATACCACGAAAGCTCTTGACGGAGTAAACCTCTCTGTGAACGCCGGGGAATTTGTGGCGATTGTCGGAACTTCCGGCTCCGGCAAATCCACCCTGCTCCACATGATGGGCGGCTTGGACACGCCTACTTCCGGGGACATCATCGTGGGCGGGAAACGCCTCTCAGGAAAAAGCGAGGAACAAATGGCGGTGTTCCGCCGCCGTCACATCGGCTTTGTGTTCCAGAATTACAATCTGGTGCCGATTTTGAATGTGTACGAAAACATCATCCTGCCTGTGCAGCTGGACGGAAGGAAAGCAGACAAGGGATTTCTGGAGGAAATAGTCCATTCCCTGGGCCTCCAGGACAAGCTCCAGAACCTCCCCAACAATCTCTCCGGCGGCCAGCAGCAGAGAGTCTCCATTGCCCGCGCCCTGCTCACAAAGCCAGAAATCATCCTGGCAGACGAGCCGACTGGGAACCTGGACAGCAGAACCAGTGAAGATGTGCTTGAGCTGCTGAAAATCACCAGTGCCAAGTTTCAACAGACCACCATCATGATCACCCACAATGATGCCATTGCGCAAACGGCGGATCGAATCATACGCATCGAAGACGGGAGGGTCAGACAATGAGCCATGGAAAGAGAATAAACTTCCCCGCAGCAAGCTGCGGGGTATTAGCCTGGACCTCGCTTCGCTCGGCATTTTTGTAAAACGCAGCAAGCTGCGGGGAATCAGACCCGTGAGTGATTGAACAGCCAACAAACCGCAGTTCAGGTCATCAGCCAGCGTTCCTTCCGAGCTGGACGCACCTCTAACCGACTGATTGCCGCCGCAGCCATCATCGTGGTGATTCTGATTACGGCCACTTGCAGTGTCTTTTTTAATCTGCAAAGTTTTTCTGCATTGCAGAATTTGAAAGGCTATGGAACGACCACGGATGTGATTTTCTCCAACCCCAGCGCCGGACAGTTGGACCAACTGGAAAAAAGTGATTTAGTGCGAAAGCCTCTGTATGTCTCCTACAAGCTGGGGCGGCTGATCGGGAACCCTGGGCAGTCCGGCCTCAGCATCGACTTGTATGCGGTTGACCAGTGGGATACCTGGAGCAGTCCGCTGGTCGATGATTTTCAGGGACACTACCCCGCTGAGGCCAACGAGGTCATGATGTCCACCTGGTTGCTGAAACGGTTTGGCATCGAGCCAGTGATTGGAACGGAAATCACATTGTCCGTAGGCTGGGATGACTGTGATGCGGTTCAGGAGGAGACATTTTATCTTTCTGGCTTCTACACTGATACCTCCTACATCAACACGGCAGCTAAACAGCAGGTTTTCCTTTCCGCTACGGCTCTGTCACAGCACGATATGCCGGCAACGATAGCTGGATTTTCCTTTTCCTCCGGCAGCGTTCAAAAGAACCTGAACAAAATCACAGAGCAGCTCGGCCAGACAGAACAGCAGTCTGTCACGGCCCTGTCCGGGCGGCAGATGTCCCTCCGGGATATTGCCCTGGTTCTGGTGGTCATCCTGTTTTTTATGTTGGACGGCTTTTTGATTATCTACAACATCAACTCCATTTCCGTCACCAGGGATGTCCAGTTTTATGGGCTACTGAAAACCCTCGGAATTTCCCCCAGGCAGTTGAAACGGGTCATCTACTACCGGATGGGCCGGGTTCTGCTACTGGCACTTCCGGTCGGCCTGCCGCTGGGATGTGTTATGACACAGTGGATCGTTCCGCTTCTGCTGGGCGACTTGCTGGAGGGCTTTACCCAGGCGGATTTTCATTGGACAATCCCCGTTGTATCCGCCCTGTTCTCCTGCGGGATGATTTTTGTCAGCTTCTCCATGACTGCGCGAAAAGTCCTCTCCATTTCACCCATGGCTGCGCTGCGGTACACCGGGGAAGGCATCAAGCGGAAAACCAGCCGTTCTACCGACCATGCCACACTGCCTTGGATGGGACTGAAAAATGCTTTCCGGCATCCTGTAAAAGCGTTCTTTGTAATAGGGACCTTCTTTTTAAGCAGTGTAACATTCCTGCTCTGTATGACAGTGCTGAACGGCTTGTCGGTGGACGAATATGTCAACTTCAATACGGCTCATGACATTGCCCTCTATAACCACATGAGCCGGGCATCCTTCTCTCCCCAGGAGGAGCAGTCCTTTACATCGGAGATCATGACCCAACTCCGGCAGATGGAGGGCGTGGAAACCTTTGGCATCACAAAAGTCGTTCCTATCTATGAGCAGTATTCCGAAGAAGTATACGGGGATTGGTATCAGATCAAGAGCGATTTTGAGAAGTCAAGCGGCATGGAGCCGACAGACCCACAGGTTTGGATCGACAGTCCCAGTGCGGCGTTCTGGAGTCTGTTGGTTGGCGTGGACAGCGATGTGATCGACGCTTACAACCAGTTAGCGGAAACGCCGATAGACATTGACGCCTTTGAGCGCGGGGAGTTCCTGCTGACCACGGACATGAACGGAAGCGGGTTGCACCAGGGAGACATGATGACATTTTTCGTCATGGACACGGATCAGGAGTTTCAACTGCCCATAGGAGGACAGATACCGCTGGAGCGGGACGGCATGAACGGTGGTGCGGCCCCCTGGCTGGTGGTTTCTAACCATGTCATCGACCAATATAGGCCGGACGCCATTATCTACTCCATCAAGATTGACAATGACCCAGCCTATGCACAGAATATTTTGGATCAGGTGAAGTCATTGACGGAGCATACCCCGGCCATATCCAGGACATCCAAAATCGAACTGGCGGAATCGCTGGCCGAGGCAAAAAGCTCCCTGTCGAGACTGTCCGCATTTCTTACCATTGTACTGTTCTCTATTGGCATTCTGAACTTTATCAACACTATGAGTGCCAATATTCTGAACCGTCAAAAAGAATTTGCCGCCATGGAATCGGTAGGCGTAACCAGACGGCAGGTGCGGCGGATGATTGTCTGGGAGGGTTTCTGGTATTTCGCGACAACGATGTTTTTGTCGCTGACCGTTGGCTCTGCCGCTGATGTTCTCCTGTTCGCTATGATTCAAAACTCACTGGGGTTCGGCGCGTTCCATTACCCGGCCGTACCCTTTGCGCTGTATATGCTGCTGGCTTTGGCCCTCTGCGGCGCAATTCCTGCGGCAATTTACCAAAAGACTGGAAACAGCAGTATCGTCCAAAGGCTGCGTGAAAACTGAATATGCCACCTGTTTAGGAAAATGTCAGTTCCCGAACCTATCTCAAGGTCATTTCAAGCTTTCCTCAAAGAAGGCTCAGGGATGGCGTTGAAAAATCAACTTAAAAAGGAGTGATACCCAAATGAAAAAATTTAGTTTGATTCTCTTGGCGGCTGTGCTTTTGGCTTCCGCCCTGACTGACTGCGGCCATGGTGAATCCGATACCCCCGACAATGACTCTGTTCAGAACACCAGCACTACTACCCAGGAACCGTCCACCGCAACTCTCCCGGATGATACCAGTGGTGACAGTGATGATTCTCTGGAACTTTTGCCAGCATCTTATGCCAAAAATCTTCTGAGCCTTGCGGATACCGCTACCAGCAACGGCATCTCGTATTCCGTTCTGGAGGTTCAGCGTACAAAAGAGTTCGGTTCCCGAACCTTGGAAAATCTGATTGATCTTTCCCGTGGCGGAACGGACGAAAATGGAAATCTGCTGGGGGACGAGGATTACCTGTTCCTTACCATCCAATTCACAAACACCACGGATCAGACGGTTGAGATTCTGCGCAACCAAGGCGGTCTGCGTGCAATAAACTCCGAAGGACAGATCCTGCACTACGACAGCGAGACTGTGTATTGCGACCAGAAGTGGGATGGCGGAACTTCGGGCGAGGTATTTCATTGGGCGCTGGCTCCAAATGAATCCGTCACCAGCGAGATTGGCTGGATTGGACGTGGCTGGGCTGAAAGGGATGAAACTGTCAAAGCCTTGCTGGAAAATAGCCAGGATTGGTCACTGTATTATGAGGTCGAGGCATCAGGTGACACCAACGAGAGTTTTTTTATTGACTTGGAGTTGGATGCAAAGTAAGCCATAAAATGAGTTGCGAGGCAGAATTGATAAATGTTATTTTCGCCAATCCTGCTGATATGTGCCATGTATTAGACAGGTGGTGATTGAAATGGGAAATTAACAGTATTTGATATATCCAAATCGGGTGAGCAGATTGGAGAGAAATTATTTGCACTTCTGAACCCAAAGCAAAAACAGGAATTGATCCAGTATGTCCTGGCGAAAGAAGAAAGAGAGTGTTCTGTTACTTCCACAAGCGACAGAACATTCTCCACCCCTTCTCTTGAAGTCGGTCCCCGATTGACAGAGGTTCAGGCGGAGGATTTATACTTCTGTTTAGAAGACCGATTGGTATATATCCATGAAACTGAAATCTTGCTGACAGTAAAAGAGTTTGACATCTTTGCCTTACTTATCATGAATCCCCGCCGGGTACTCACCTATGACATGATAATAGACCTTGTGTGGCACGAAAATCTTGACTACTACTCCCACCGGGCGATCAACAATCATGTCAGCAACCTCCGGCATAAGCTCAAGGTCACGCCCGAAACGCCGGACTACATCAGGAGCGTTCACAGCATCGGGTACAAATTCAATCCGAATATTGAACTTCTCTGAAGTCCCGGACGCATATTGCGGTCGGGACTTTTTCTCCGGCAAAAAGCAGGATTTTTCTTGGAGTGTTCCCGGACTGTCCTCGAAAAAATCTGAAGAACTGTCCGTTATAGTTTTTTCAGATAGAGGAACAGGACAAGCGCATCGGACAGATGCTGTCCAGAATACGGAGAACATCGACATGACTGTATTAGCAAATCCATGTTCAGATACCAGGCACAAAGATAACGATACGGCTTTCCCAGCAATGATAGAATGGGCAACTGCTACAAACAAGGCCATCGCCCCAATGGAGTTTCCAGACGCACTCCACTACCTGATGAAGGACCAGAAGATGACAGTGGAGCATCTGGAGGAAACCTCGCTGATCTCGACCCGCACTATCATCCGTTTGAGCAACGACCCGGACTACGGCGTGACCAGGGAACACATCGTGGCGCTATCGATCGGTCTGACACTCCCACCGATCATCAGTATGGAGCTGTTGCGGAAAGCGGGGCTTACGATGAAGAACACCTTGCGCCACAATACTGTTAATAACTTCATAAGCTGTCACAAATTTAACCTCACTCACTGTCACAGATTTATCCATTTTCCTGTCAAGGGCCTAACTGTATATACAGTTATTGTCCCTACCGTCTGAAACTCCTTCTCCGGCAACGTTTCTCATACTGTTTCCAGAAACCGTCTCATAATTTCTGGCACCTCAAATTATCTCCCTGCAAGAAATTGTGCCATAAACATGTGCAATTCAGACAGACAGGCCGCCCGAAACACCCCGGACGGCCTGTCTGTCTATCCCTTTATATCATTGTCCACGTTTCCCACACACTTCGATAAACCCGTTTTTTGCGTATAGATGACCTCCCATTTTAAAGCCAGTCCCTTCCCGTATACCCGGATAATGCCCGCAAGGCGTGCGCAACTGTCACCGCGTCTGTCTCATTCATATGGGCTGACAGTCTCTCCCTGTTCCAAAATATATCTGACAAGCTGCTCAATGGGCATCCTGTATCAATGTCCGGGATACAGATATACTGGCCGCTCATATATTTACCGATCACCGCGTTTATGCAGCTGTACCTGCCATAAATAAGCAGCTCTGCCATGAACATGCTGTGGTTCTTTACCACAACTTCCCCCAGCCATTTCTCTTCCCTTTCCCCTTCTTCTGCCGGGGTGGTACATACAAACTCCATGCGCCCCTCCGGCCAGGCCGTCATCCCGCACCTCCCAGCATCTCATGGTCCGCCACAAAACGCACCATGTGTTCATCCAGAAGCCGCTTCTGCTGCTGGCTGGCATACATCAGCGCCTTTTCACATACACGGTTTATCATCCGCGGAATCCCAGCTGATATCTTATATACTTCGTCTTCTGCCCCGCTGGTGAAGATCTCTTTCTCCGCCCCTGCATACGCCATATGGGCTGCGATATATTTCCCTGTCTCCGCACGGTCCAGCCTCCCCAGCACGATGTTCATGTCGATACGCTGCCTTATGGCCTCATATGCCTGCAGCTTCAGTTTCTGCTCCCACAGTTCCGTCTGCCCCACAAGCACCAGTGACATCGGGCTTGTGGAGTCAAATTTATAATTCAGCAGGAACCGCAGTTCTTCCAGCATGTCCTTCCCCAGCAGGTGTGCCTCGTCCAGCACGCACACGACTTTCTTTTTCTGCTCCGTACTGACCGCCCGGATCTCTTTCTGCGGCAGCCGTTTGGAATCCCCGCTGAAATAATGCGGCTCCAGCCCCAGCTGCCCTAAGAGCCCCGCATACAGCCACCTCGGCGTCAGCTTGGAATCTGACAGGTATAACAGCAGGTATTTTTCCTTCCCAAGCCTCCCGTCAAGCATCCTCACCATCGTCGATTTCCCACATCCGGGATTTGCCGTCACCACGGCAAACATCTGGTGGTCAACCACATAAACAAGCCTCCCCAGGGCGTCCTCTATCCGGGGGGGATGTATACAGCCTCTCCACCGGGATGTCCCTTGTGAAAGGGGTATGCTCCATTTCAAAAAAACTCTCATACACGGCTCCCCTCCCCCTTCCCGTAGTCCCCAAAGGAAAGCGCAACCGCCATCTGCCCGTGGTCTTCCTTATATTTCTTTTCCAGCGCGTCCAAAAGCCTTGAAGTTTCCGGGATGTTTCCCGTCATCCCCAAAGGCACGGGCGGCACTTTGGACGCAAATGCCCCGATCTCCATCCGGTGCGCTGCCAGCGGGGCCGCCCCGCGGCAGCATACCGTGACTATTTCCATGTCCATGGGGTCATATGCTATTTCCGCCTTCAGGTTTGCAAGCGCCGCGCTTGCCTCATACCGGTTTCCTCCGAGTGAAAAGCACCCGGCTTCATCTATCCTGCGCGTCTCACGGTGCAGAAATGCTTCCGCCACCACGGAAACATCCAGAAAGACAAGCCCCCTTTCGTCCCTCATCCATTCCTGCTCCGGCGTGATCCCGCGGGAAGGCACAGACGCCCCATAGGATTCATAATACTCCCGGATCCCTGCATGTGCCTCCTTCTGGTATTCCTGCTCCAGAAAAAACTTCCACCTGCGGTTCAGTTCTTCCACGGAATGCACATGTGCCACTCGTATCTCCGCTGTGAACTGGTCCACTTTCTGGTGGAATTTTTCTATTTTGCCCTTGGACTGGCACGCACCCGGTTTCGCATGGACAATCCTTATCCCTAGCTTCGCGCATGCCCGTCCCAGATGGCCCGCCGTATACTGCACCCCATTGTCAAGATAGACGCAGTCAAACTTTCCGGCTTTTAAGACTGCCTTATGAAATGTGTCCTCCACGATCTCCTGCCTCTGGTTATCATAAAACTCTGACTGCACGATATATCTGGAATGGTCATCAATCAGGGAGGATAAGTAGGTCTTTACCACTTCCCCGTCTGTTGTCCTGATCTCCGGGCCGTACTTGATGTCCCCCTGTAAAAGCTCCATCCGGTGCGGCCGGCAGAAACGTCTGGATGATACCGCACGTTTCTCTGCGTACCGCTTCATCTGTTTCCTACCAAAACCTGCATCATAAAGATGTCTCTGCATCGTGGACGGTTTCAGCACGCCCGGCTTCGCAAAACCTTCCAGTTCCAACACCTTTATAATCTGCCGCACGCTCCGTTTCGGAACCTCCCTCTTTAACTGCATTGCCTGCTCCATGATCTCTTCAAAGTTTTCCGGGAGCCTCTGCTGCCTCTTTTTCGTCCGGCTTGCCGGACGCAGCCCTCCGAACCCTTCCTCCCGGTAACTTTTTTCATAGCGGTACAGCGTCCTTTTGGATATGCCGTTCTTCTCCGCGGCTTCCTCCCGCAGCTGCTGCCTTTTCCCTTCATCCATGTCCGGGTCCAGAAGCGGCGCTATTATTCGGTATCTTCTGAGCGCCTCCTCATCCTGCCATTTTTTTACTTCTTTTTTCTCCATCTGCATGGTCCTCCTTCTATAGGACAGCATACATCGGAATAAAAATGTCAGCGAACAAAAGCAGGTGCATCCCTATGCCGCTGCCGGATATGGCTCTATCCGCCCTCCGCTGTTATATATGGCCCTGGCCGCCGCCTTAAGCCAGCCGGGGCTTATCCGTTCTTTCAGTTTTTCCAGTAAAGAAGTCCTGGATTTCAGGAACTTTCCATCCAGGTCCAGGAAGCGGTGCGCTGCCAGGCGGAGCTGGCCTTCCATGTTTTTTTCATTCATCCACAGCCACCATCTCCAGTGCTTCATGGTCCCTTCACATGGATAGTCTTCCGTTTCTGTATCCTCTTCGCTGACCACGCCGTCCGCCACATCTTCAATCAGACCTGCATCATAATGCTTATAAGGACAAAGAAAGTCCGGCAGTTCATTATGGAGCCTCCTGCATTTATCGTTACTGCATTTCAGCCGCCGGATCAGGCACCATTCCTTCCCGCCTCCCGCAATCCTGTGCACGCGTTTCCTGCTGTCCCTGTACTTAAGGGAGCCCCCACAGCATGGACAGATACTTTCTTCTTTACTGTCGATTAAAAATATCTTCAGTTTCCTTGTATTCCACTTCATATTTTGATATAATGACCATGGTTTTAGTGATGGTTTCAGGAGACAGTTCTGTGCAAAAGATTAGTGTCCTGAAACCTTTTCCTTTCTCTGTTCCCATGTCATTATATCGGTTAATTCTGTGACAGACAACCAGAGTAATTATAGGACAGGAAAAATGGGTAGCAACACCAGTTCTATCCCGTTCAGGTTTTCCATCATCACATCCAGAAGCAGAATATCAAAGGTTTCCGCGTCGTTGACAGCGGACAGCAGGGAACCGGCATCCCCAAACCTGGAGATGTCGCAGGAGATTCCCTCTGCTTCCAACAGTTCACTTGTTATTGTTTCCATTTCCGCTAAATCGGCTGATTCATCGTCGCAGATAGCGATGGAAATGGTTTGTTTGAAAAATGTGGACATTGCCTGCCCTCCTGAAAAAATATTCAAGAGTTATTCTACCACGAAACGGGGCATTTGACCAGTCAGGGTTTTGCTCCGAAGAAAGCGGCAAGCAATGCCCCAGGATAGCCATCCGGCTCCTGGCGCTGCTTGTTGGGGATTCCCCAAGCCCCTTTGAACACAGAATTTCATTCTGTGGCTGCGCGTTCCTGCGGAACGCTTTTTACCGGCCTGCGGCGGTGAGAAAATGCGAAAAAACAGGCGCGTCAGCGATCCTGCCCCTGTTCCTTTTCCCGGTCATTCTGGCGTTCCTCCCCATATCCCATCAGCCGGTCCACATTGGCTTTTGCGGCCAGCAGTTCCCGCATTTCCTCGCGGGATCGCCGGTACTCGGCATAGTCTTTTTTCTTTCCTTCCAACAATGTTGCGTACTCGGCCTGCAAGCTCTTGACGGTGGG
>ERZ808051.685-NODE-685-length-31807-cov-13.573905_pt1 | contig 31807 bp, 24 predicted proteins | sample MGYA00380199_ERZ808051 | MGnify/ENA primary metagenome ERZ808051 (study PRJEB31490, sample SAMN06133391) | mouse gut metagenome | isolation source: J11 | host: mice | place: China: Chengdu | collected 2015-05 ...
TGTGCTTCCTTCGCGATAAGGGTTTTGACTGCTCGGTCATTAATCCTATCATTACTAAGAATAGCACAAACATGAACATAAGGAAACTCCATAATGACAAATTTGATTCAAAAAAAGCCGCCAAAGTCGGGCTGGATGCCTCCCTTAAAACCTCCATTGTTCCAGATGATGCGGTAATCGACCTGCGCAATCTTGTGCGCGACTACTATTACTTCAAGGATCTCCAGTCTGCCGTCGTGCTGAAGCTTCATGCGGAACTCAAAGTATCATTTCCCGCATATCTGAATGTGTTCAGCAAAATCACAACGCAGACATCCTTAAAGCTTCTGGAGGCTTACCCGCTTGCAGCAGACATGCTTGCCGCCCCGAAAGACGAACTTGTGGAAAGCATCCGGCAAACTGCACGTTTTGGTGAAAAATATGCCGTTTCCAAGTATGAAGCCATATGCGCCGCCGCAAAGGATGCCGCTGTTTTCGGACGTGCTCTTCCCAGCAATGCCCTCCGGATCCGGCTGTATATCAAAACCTACCAGGAATACCAGGAGCATCTGGGCAGCATACTCAAAGAACTGCATAAAGCTGTTGAAAAACTGGAAGGGACGCCGGTCTATGACCGTATCCTCCTTCTCCAGTCCCTGCGAGGTGTCGGCTTCCTCAGCTCAGTTGTCCTGATCGCTGAAATGGGCTCCTTCGACCTGTTTCCCTCCCCAAAGAAGCTTTATGCCTACTTTGGTCTGGATCCTGCCGTAAAACAGTCCGGCAAGTTCAACGCTGACAAAGTCCATATGTCCAAGAGGGGTTCAAGCCTTGCCAGACGCATCCTGCATATGGTGGCACTCAATAACCTCAAGGTGGATAAAGGAACTAAAACGCCAGTAAACCCGGTTATCCACAGCTACTATGCCGACAAATGCAAAAACAAGAAAAAAAACGTGGCTGTCGGGGCTGTCATGCATAAAATCTGCAACATCATTTTTGCCATGCTCCGGGATAATAAACCGTTTGAGATCATCACTCCTGAGGAGCACTGTGAGCGGTATCTGGAAACACATCCAGACAAGGCACAGAACGCAGCTTAACAAGTTTCTGTGAATTTTTAAAATTTCCACATAGGTGGGTTTATTAAAGTTACACTTTTTTACATCAACTGCCTTAAAAAAACTTTTTTTAACATTTTTCATTTTACCTATTGACATTTCTTAGCTGGACTTCATAGTATATTTAAATTATAATACAAAGGAATTTATAATCAAAATTCCAGGAAGTAGATATGTAGTTAATTAAAATCTTCAACTGAATTTCGTTTTATTCCCACAAAGGAACTTAAACAGACTACTGACAATGAAGGTAGTATCCTGTATGAAGAATCTGATAATTATATTATTGACGTACAGCATGGCAATACTGATGCAGATGCAGAGGTAAAGTACGGCGGTGCGAAAATCAATGTCTACAAATTCAGTGATATTCTTTATCAAACAAATGATGTCTAATACATATAAATATATACAATACGTTTTGTAAACGTATTAACCCATTTAAAACGCATTATGATTGAGCTATACATTTTCACCATGTTTAACTCATAGTAATGCGTTTTTAATGCGTATAATTCAGATTTTCTGTTCAAAGATACTATATTCGGAGAATAACGTGGTTACATCCGCCGCCCTGCCATCTCAAGAAGATAGGCAGGCAGAAGGCGGATGTAACCACGGATAACTCATTTTTAGCTCAAACCACATTTAATGAAGCTACTGTCAAATCAGATTTCGTGATGCCGAAAGGATATTACTGAAATCCTTTTGCCAGAATTTTTTTTGTGGGAAAATTGGGAGAAAGTAAACAGGATATCTCCCGTAGATTCCTGACAGTGATTTGGTTATGCTGATTTCTTCTGATATAATTTGTCTGCAAGTTAAATGTATAAAGTTTTTTTGCTTCAATGACACAGTTCATTGCAAGTTTTACGGCCCGTCGGAACAGCCAGAAGTATTATCAGTTTTGGCAACCATTTCCATAAGGGCACATCGGGGAAAATTTCCCCACTCATGACTGCGGCTATTCTTTCAGGGAGGTCTTACTGCCTGTGCTATGGCTGTGATGTCAAAATCTTGTGTGATAATGAATCCAGGACATTTCACACCAACATCAATTTCCTGGACTATTTAGATTTTAACCAATCTGATAGTATCTTTTTTCCCAACGAATCACTACAAAAATTGGACGAATCTGATTCTCCATATGATTGAAAGGAATGGCAAATGAGCAAGAAGAGCTTTCTCATTCATGGCTATAAATGTGCCTTGAAAAAACAGACCCACTTTGGGGAAAGCAAGCATCAGGCTAAGATGGAGGCCAGAGAAAAATGCCAGCGGGAAAATAAAGCCTATGAAACCATCCATGGAATCTTTTCCACGACTACTCTGAACAATTACGATAAAATCTGTAAAAGATTTGTGGAGTGGATAATGGAAAACCATCGCAACGAGGTAAAAACGTATGCGGATAGTATGCAGTTTGCGGCGGAATGGCTCTCAAAAAAGGAAGGCGAGGGTCTTTCTGCCTGGAGCCTGAATCTTTATGGCTCTGCCCTTGCAAGTTCTTTTGGAGGAATCAGCAAGCATGACCTGGGGTATTCCTATCCTGCAAGGGAGAGGAAAAACATCATCAGAAATCGCAACGACAATCTTTCGGGACATTACGCTACAAGAAGGCAGCGAAACGCCCACAAAATGCTGTGTGCAACAGGCTGTCGCAGGAGCGAAATGCTGAGATTGCGAAAAGAGGATTTCAGAAAACAGGTTGATGGAGACGGCAGGGAAACGGGCTGTTTGGAAGTTTACAAAAGAGGGAAAGGCGGCATTAAACGTTGGTGTTTGGTAAATCCCAAATACACTGATTTTGTAAAAAACTTTCTGCAAGGTGCTGCGACATATTCCCATGCAGGCGAAGAAAGGCTTTTTCAGAAGAATGACCTTCCCAAAGAAGGCATCCACTCCATCAGGTCTGTCTACGCTTGTGACCTTTATCAATATTTTTTGAAAAACGGCTATGCTTCAGGAGAAATATATCATTGCAGGAAAGAGCTTGCAGGCTATTCCTATGATAAGGGAATCCTCAAGGAAGTCAGCTATAATTTGCAACATTCACGCATGGATATTGTGATTACTTATCTCTGGGTAATGCGTGAATAACAACATTAAGGAAAGGAGGCGAAAACGGCATTGAAGTATTCAACAGAAGATTTAAGAATCCTGAACGTGGCGTCTCAGTGTATTTTCTATTTTGCTGCCTATCAGACATCTGTCTATGAGCAGTTCATTGAGAACAGCGATACGGGAACCACTGCCGAATTGCTGGAACAGTTTTATCATATTCTGGCCAAAAAGGGAAAAGAATATGATTCCCTGACAAAACATCTGGACAACGAAGCGCATGGAAACTATTTTCCTCTTGGTGCTGAAAGCATGGGTTCCATAACAAAAGCACAATATGCAGGCATTCTTTCTGTTCAAATCATGAGCCTTGACTCACCTGCCAGCGGGACACGCTACATAAAATCCTGCGGCTATCCAGAAGATTTCTAAAATTAAAACCCAAAACGAAGGAGGACGAAAATGAATATTGAAAACTTAATAGTGCAAATTAATGATTCTATTCAGCAGCGTCTTGGAAGCAAATGTAATGTTTCAACGACTAAAGTGACAAAAAACAATGGGATTGTGTTAAATGGATTGGTGTTCCAGGAAGAAGGAACTCATATTTGTCCAACAATCTACATAGATGATTTTCTTGAGAGTCTGGCACTGGGTGTATCTATGGAAACTGTCATCCAGAAAATCCTTGAGCTTTACCAGAAAAGTGATATCCAGGAGAATATTGACGTGTCAAACCTGGCTAAGTTTCAGAATGTAAAGAACAGGATTATCTTTCAGCTTATCAACACGGAGCGAAATGCTTCTTTGCTGAACGAACTCCCTTCTGTATCATTTCTTGATTTTTCTATCATCTTTAAAATTCTAATTGACAGTCCTGCTGAAAGCACAGCCACGGTCACAATAGGGCATACTCTTATGGAGATATGGAATGTCAGCACAGAAGAATTGTATGAAGCTGCCAAAATAAATACTCCTGCACTTATGGCTTATGAACTGAAGTCGATGAGTGAGATATTTGTTGATTTTGATGATATTCCTATCCAGGATAATTACTGCAGGATGTTTGCATTATCCAATAAACAGCATGTAAATGGCTGTGGCTGCATCTTATATCCGCATGTGCTTGAAAACTTTGCTCAAAGCATTCGGAGCGATTTATTCATCTTGCCATCATCGTTGCATGAAGTGATTCTGGTTCCCTTTATCAAGGAAACAGATGCCGATGCTCTGGCAGAAATTGTAAAGTATGTAAACAGACATGAGTTATCACAGGAAGAATTTCTTTCCGACCATGTTTACTGTTATTCCAGAGCGGCCAAAAACATTGCCATTATACGCTGAAAACAAGGAGGAGCGCTATGAACAATATCATTCTAAGAGGACGTCTCACGGATACTGCAAATGTAAGGGTCAGTCCTGAGAACAACACACTTATCGCAAGGTTTTCGCTTGCGGTTCCTGATAAGACGCATCGCAACCACAATGGTGATTTTGATGTGGATTTTGTCAAAATTGTTGCTTTCAATTCTCTGGCAGACACCATAAGCCAATACACAGACAAAGGCTCTGAAATTCTGGTGACAGGCAGGCTTCACACCTATTCTTATCAGAAAGACGAGAGAAAAGTTTATATGAGCGAAGTCATTGCAGAACGCATCGAGTTCATTGCAAATTGCAACAGACCTGAAACGATTAATATACCAGAAGACGATGATGAACTGCCTTTCAGATAAGGGAGGAACGATTATATGAAATGGTTTACGGCAAGCACTTTGAATGAATTGCGCCGCCAGTATAAAATGTTCCTGGTTAAATATCATCCTGATAATAATCCTGGCATGGATACGACAAAGGACATGCAGGAGATAAATGCAGAGTATGATGTTCTTCTAAAGCAATTTGCAGAGAATCAATCTTCTGATGTTTCCGCAGAAAAAGAATCTGAATTAAAAAAGGTTCTCAATGAGGTTATAAAAATCAAAGCTGACATTCTGATTGAACTTGTGGGTACATGGATTTGGATTTCTGGCAATACCTATCCTGTGAGAGGAATGTTGAGTGAAATAGGCTTTAAATGGGCGCACAAAAAACGCATGTGGTATTGGGGCGAATCAGGACACAAGTGTACTGCGCCTCTTGCAATGGAAGATATTCGTGCAAAATATGGCTCTACTGTCTATAGGTCACAATATAAAGAATCAATAGGCACCAGAGAAACATTAAAGAGCCAAATCAAAACAAAGTAAATGCGAAGGAGAGAAAAAATGATTAGGACAAATATGAATTGGACTGTTAAAAACCTGAAGACAATGTTTGACGAGAAAGAAACCTTATCGTTCAACCATCCCATTCAGCGTCAGTCAGCACAATGGAATAATGCCCAGCAGAGTCTGCTTATTCATAGTATGCTGGCGAACTTTCCTGTACCTTCTGTATATGTACATAAAATGGAAAGCATCGAAGCAGATTCCAAAGGTAAGCACACATATAGTTATTCTGTCCTGGATGGCAAACAGAGAATGACAACGGTGTTCAGCTTTATCAATGGTGAGTATTCTCTGTCGGAGGAATTGCCTGCGGTGGAAATTGAAGGTAATACATATGAGATTGCCAGTAAATATTTTGAAGACCTGGATGAAGATGTGCAGCAGGAAATCCTGCGTTTTCGCTTTAATATCCAAAGTTTTGAGGATGTAAGCGATGAAATGATTGAAGACATATTTTTCAGGTTGAACAATTCAACGCCTTTGACAAAGCCGCAGAAGGCACGCCCTCTGATGGGAGTTGACAATAGCATTTTCATAAATGAGATTCTGGCGGGCAGGTTTTTTACTGATAAGTGCTGTTTCACCAAAGCACAGCTTAAAAATTCAGATGATATGTGTACGTTGCTGCAGGGAATGCTTCTTTTGGATAATAAGTATCGCAATTATGACTTTGTCTCTATTTCTGCTGATGAAGTAATGAAATACAGTCAAAGTATCAAAGGCAATTATCCCGCAGAATGCAGAGAAAGGATAAAGAAGATTATTGGCTTTCTGGATAATGTATTTTATATGAAGGACAAAAATCTGAAAAAAATAAATATTCCAATTATCTTTCTTGTTGCTGATGAAGCACTGAAGCGTTCTATAACAGGAATCAATTTTCGCAGATGGTTTAACCTGTTCTTTGATGAACACAAGGATGAATATGGTGTGTTTTGTTCCAGTGGCTCCATAAAGAAGGAAAAAACCTGTGGAAGGCTTGAGGTAATGATGAAATATTTTGATGCTTATTTTCACACGAATGAAGAAAATGTACAGCAGAAAGGAATCCCCAAAAATGAAATTGCTGAATCCGCAGATAATGACATTGTTGATGAAACGCTTGGCACAGGAGAAAAACCTGACAGGCAGAAGCTGACGGCTGATGACGGCCAGGAGATATTTCCAGACAAACTTGAAGAAGTGGCAGACGGAGATAACGAGGCAACTGCGGAAGGCTCTTCTGTTTCAAAGGATTCTGACTGAAATGTATCAATGACAAGGACAATAAGGGAACAGTGATTGTCTGTTCCTCTTGTCCTGTCATTTAGGTTTAGGGTAAAGTAGGATACTCACATCACATCACAGCATAGCATCAACAATTCCACAGCAAATCAAATCACAGCACAGCATCAGCATTTTCACATCACGTCACAACACAACAGCAACAGTTCCACAGCAAATCACATCACAGCATCACAACAGCATTTCCATCACAAATCATATTCATTACAGAGTCACGGCAGAATCACGGTAGAATCACGCAAGCGTCACGGGTGACTTCTATAGATTATCTGTGTCCTAAAATATAAATAGACCCTATGAAATTGTTGACAAAAACAAAAATTGGTGATAGGTTAAAATAGAAGCAATTTTAAAGGGACTATTATGCGGAAGGAGTGATATGTGTGAATATTTTATATTTGGACTCTGTGTCAAAAGAGCAGGAAACGTTGTATGTGAATTTACCAGATGTGAAGAAATTAACAGAACTGCTAAATGAAGGGGGTGTTGTGTATGAGCATTAAAAAACGAACTTATATTGATAATTCTATTTTCAAAGAATTGAACGCAAAATATCCGCCATTAGATGCTGACAATGGTGTAGCATATAAGCAGAAGTTGGATTATCTGACTTTTGAAACTAATTTTATGAAAAATGCGGCTTTGCGGATGTTAATTCAGAACTATGGGCATGGTGTGATTAGCATCATTTTCTATTTACGGACGGCAATGTGTGAGAATGGTTGGAAAATCAGGATAGACGATACATATTATAAGTTTATGGTTAGAGATTGTAGCTATGCCTGCAATATTGATACAACTATTACTGAGCAGATAATCCAGGAACTGATTAACTCGCGTTTTTTCTATGTAGTTCAGGATAATGAAGTGGAAGATGGAGTATGGATGACTTGTATCCAACAGGTATATAATTATGAAATGGCCTGCAACAATCGCCAGCAAAGCAGGAAACGCAAGAGTAAGAGCAGGGAGAAGGCCAAAGCAGAGGAACGAAATGAGATACTGCGACATGCTGCGGAGCAGGAAAATGAAATTAGTCCCTATGATGGATTTCATGGCAATTATCCCGCCTATGACGATTATCCTTATGATGGAATTCCTTGCGATGATTATCCCTTTAATGGGGCACCTTGTGATGACTATTCTTACGGCAATGTGTCTTCTGATAACTGTCCTATTGTTGATACAGAGAATTGTGCAATGCATATGGAATTGGAAGATAACCCGTTTGGTATGAGCTGCTAATTGGAGGGTGTATCAAAAGAAGAGAGCAGTTTTGGCTGCTCTCTTCAAGGTTTACCACCGCTATATTTTTCCCAAAATTCATTTGGGGGATTGTCAGGATTGGCAGAGTATTCTTCATATTTCTCCAGGATATTTATGTCATAGTTATAAGAAGCTGCAATCCCTTTTCTTCCGACTTGCTGACGCAATTTAAGTCTCTTATAGTTAATGGGATATATGCTTGAAATCCCTAAGTCTATGCAGGCATCATCAATTACTTTTTCAATTCTGCCCGTGTCATATACGTTGTTTGGCAGGGTGCCGTCCCACTTTGCATCAATCATCTGCTCCAGTTCTTTGAATTGAGCAGGGTATTCAGAAAAACGTTTGGGCAATTCTTCAAGTTTGAAGGTATCGGTATACGACATAAGACCTGTTCGATACTGATTGGAGCGTTCATATAAAGCACATTTTCTGTGAAAAGGACTTCTGGCTAATCCAGAGGCAGAAATGGCAATGCTTTCTGGAATTTGATAGGTTTCATACCGCCAATAGGATTCAATAAATGCCGCAGTGAAATTTGAAAGTACGCCTCGATTGTCGGATAGTTTTACATTTGAATCAAGTCCAGAAACGAGTCTGTATGCCCTTTCATACTCATCACCAGCTCGGCGGCCGAAGCTGTAGTCGCTGGTACTGTATTCACTGAGTCCTGATAAACGGGAATTGTCAAAGCATAAAACGTAAATGTCCTTTTCCTGGAATTGCATATAATAATTTTTAATTTGGCCTACATTTCCTAAAACACTTATGTTGGGAATAACAAGAACAAGTCCAGGTTCTGCCCTTTCAATGATTTTATCAAGCTTTCTGTGCTTTGTATCACGGTTCATCAGTATATCAATGAACAAAGTGCCATAAGGGTTGTTTACATCAAGGTTAAAACTATCTCTGGAAGCATTCTTCTCCAACTCAAAATCTAAAAAATTTTCCCGTAGAAATTGAATTGTTTTCTTATAAGTTATGGAAGATTCTAAATTGTTCTCCATATCAGCAAGCTTTTTGCCAGAAGAAATACTGGCATATACAAAATATTTAATATCAGTATTAATGATTTCAGCCATATTTTTGTCACCTCTATTTTTTGATGCTTCTATAATAATTCATTCCTGGGTTTCTGTCAACGAAAGTTCCTATAAAGTTGCTAGTATAGTCCCTGTAAAATTGTTGACATAGTCCCTGTAAAATGGTAAAATAACAACATGCAGTTCGATGATACTTATTTATCCATTCGCATAGGTATCAGGATTGTAAATATATGAAAAGAGGTGATTAAAACTTCTTGCCGAAAGGGGGCACGAAGAATGGAAAGAAAAACTGATTATCAAGGACAGGAAAAACATGAATGTGTCAAGCCTGCTGTAAATAAGATAGAAACAAGATACATGGAAGCAGGATTGACAATGGAAGAACAAAGCAGAGACATTGTATATGGAAAAGAGAAGATTCGAGTTATTTTACAATTTCCAGAAACTACAGAGGAAATGTCACTGATTAAAAAAGAAGTAAGCGAAATTCTGAAAATGGAATTACAGCGGCAAATAAAAAATACGAAGGGAGTGATTTACCATGAAGAAAGCAAGGATGCTATTGAGGGTCAGTTCCAATCAGCAGTTGGAGGCGGACGGTGATTTGTCCGTCCAGCGTAATCTTGTGCTGGAGTATATCCACAAGCATGAGGATTGGGAACTGGACGACAAGGAATATTTTGAAGGAAGCAAGAGCGGCTACAAAACAGCCGTTAGCGAAAGAGATACCCTACAGGAGGCTTTGGAGGATGCCCGAAATGGAGAATATGATATTCTTGTGGCTTACAAGGATGACAGAATCGGCAGACGTATGTGGGAAATCGGCGCATATGTTATGACGCTGAAAAGCCATAATGTAGATATTTATACTGTCAAGGATGACTGCATTTCTCCTGAAAGCAGTGATATCATGGGACAGATGATGCTGGCTCTCCGCTATGGGAATGCACAGAAAAGCAGTGCTGATACAGGAATGAGGGTCAAGGACACTGCTCAAAAGCTGGTTCAGCAGGGAAAGTTTATGGGTGGTAAGGCTCCTTATGGATATGAACTGAAATTATCAGGGGAGTTGAGTAAGCATGGAAGAGCACTCCATTATCTTAGAATCATTCCTGAACAGGCAGAAGTGGTAAAACATATCTATGACTTATCGCTCAATCAGGAACTGGGGTCTGCAAAAATAGCAAGACTGCTGAATGAAGATGATTATTATAAGACTATGGCTCCTGTAGATGTCTGGAAAAGCGGTACTATCACAAGCATTCTGACAAACCCTGTCTATGCAGGCCATGTAGCATATAAACGTCGGGAACGTAAAAATGGAAAATACCATAGATTGGATAGTGAAGACTGGATTAAGTCAAATTTCCCAGACGAAAGCATACAGATTATCAGCGGCGAATTATGGGACAGGGTACAGGATAAACGCAAGTGCAGGTCTGATAAATATATTAAAACAGTGGAACATAAGAATATACATGTAATAAGGAGGAATGACGGTATGTTATCGCTTATTGACGTGATTCATTGCGGTTATTGCGGAAGAAAGCTGACAAATGGAACCAAATACGCCTATTGGACGATTAAAGATACAGGTGAAAAAAGAACAAGTAAAACGCCTGTCTACCGTTGCCAGTCTGCTCAAATTGGAATACCACATAATAAAGTAACACAATTTCGTGCCGATAAAATAGAAGGAATCATTTTTGAATGCCTGACAAAGTACATAGAGTGCTTGCAGAAGAATGAAAACATTTTTGATGCTGTTGAGCAGAATCAGAATCAGGAGAAAAAGAAACAGGAAGCGGAGATAGCAAAGATTCAGAAAGAAATCAACAAAGCATTGCAGGCAATAGGAACCATGGAAGAACATATTCCAGAAGCGATAGCAGGAGATTATCCCCTGTCACTGGAAGAACTGGCATCCGCCATCCGTAGACAGAAAGAGAAACTTACGGAGCTGGAAAGGAAGATACAGGAAAAAAGGGACAGTCTAAAAGGAATGGCGGTCACTACAGATGAATGGAATGAACTGAAATCCAATATTCCAACATGGAAGCAGGTATTCAGGGAAGCGGACACACAAACCCAAAGGGTGTTGGTAAACAAGCTGATTGAAAGGATTGATGTCACAAATGAACAGATTGTAGTACGCTTCAAAATCAGCCTGAATGACTTTTTACCCCGAAACAGTGATGATTCCGATACCATTCAGTATATACGCGGTTTAGCGTAAAGGACATGATGGCCAGCGTATTGGCGTAGATGGCACTCTCGGGCCAGGTGGCGTAGATTTCCGAGGAGACCACATTTTTGATATAATCCCGGTAACGCACGTAGTAGTTGGCCGCAGTGGGATCGGAGGGGACACCGTCGTGGACGATGATGTATTCCGGGATCACGACACGGCTCAGGACGATCTCGCCGGATTCATCCATGGGCTTGATCTCGTCTTCCGGGATCTTGGGCGGATAATCGCCGTAGAGCGTATGATCCGGAATGACGATCGTCTCCAGGTCATCCTGTGTCATTTCGGTGGGAACCATTGCAATATTCTGCATGGCTGTGACGTCGGGCAGGACTTCCACACCGGATATGGTGACCGGTTCGTAACCGGGGGCGGTCACGGTCAGGGTATATTCTGAATAGGGCATCGGGGAATTGGGTGTCAGACTGTATTCCAGCGGGGGTGCGTTAAGCGATACGGTTTCCGTCTGTCCGGAGGAATCGGTGGTCAGCGTTTCCAGTGTACTGCCCGGTTCGCCGGTGTAGGAAATGGTGATGCTGGCATCCGGGATCGGGATCAGCCCCACGTTGGCGGTGACATTGATCTGCAGCCGCCCCTGTTCGATATTCTCATTCTGCGCGCTTTTTAAAACAGGCTTTTCCATAAAAAATAGCTCCAGTGTTCACTTCTTAATATGTTATGCAGCGGTTCGGGAAAAGTGTATCCAGGTCCCCGGTAAACTATGCTTGAAATATTTTCACCTGAACTGTGCCCGCCAGATTTTATGTTGCACATACAGCCACAGCGATGGTATAATTTTAATAACTATAATTAACGACATTAAAGATTTCGTTTTTGGCCCTGCAGGTGCTTCCGTATAGGACTCCTGCAGGAGCCGGAAACAGAAATTTGTTATGTCGTTTACTATATGTAAAGGACATCAGAAAGGCAGACCGGAAGCGTGCGACAGGCAGTAGATGAGATCTTAAACGGCAAATTTAATCATGAAAACGGCACATTGGAATTCTCCTGTCAGCGGATTGTGCTGGAGGTGCAGGCTGACACGGTGACGGAGGACAGCTTTACAATATATGGCCCGGACGGGCAGGTGACAGAGGGGTATGCGGTGTCCTCCGATCTGCGGATGGAGTGCGTCACGCGCCGGTTTGGCGGTACGCAGGACGAGATCCTGTACCGGTTCGATGCCCGCGGGATGGAAGCCGGGGAGGAAGTGAAGGGGGCTTTCAATATCATCTCTAATCAGGGAGAGTACTATATTCCTTTTTCGGTGTCGATCGCTGCGGAGACGATCGTTTCCAGTCTGGGCGATATCAAGAACCTGTTTCATTTTACCAATCTGGCCAGGAGCAGCTGGGAGGAGGCTGTCAGGCTGTTTTATTCCGAGGAGTTTGCCCGCATTTTCAAAGGAAATGACAAGCAGCATTATGCCGCATATCTGGGACTTTCCGCAGTGCGGGACAATGAGCATAATGTGGAGGAATTTCTGCTGGAGATCAACAAGAAGCGGCCGGTGGAATATCTGCCGGAGGAGTCGGAGATCCGGATAGAAGACGCCTTCGAGACGATGCGCTATACGCTTGTGGTGAACCGCAACGGGTGGGGATACACGCATTTCCGGGTGGAGACGGAGGGCGGTTTTCTGCGGGTGGAGGAAGATGATGTGACGGATTCTTCTTTTCTCGGCAATATATACAGGCTGTATTATTATGTGGATCACGAGAAGCTGCACGGCGGAAACAACTACGGCGCCGTCATACTTGTGCCGGACAACGGCAGGATCAGGATACCGGTCACGGTAGTCCGGCACGGGGCCGGGAGACGGGCACTGGAGCGTGAGCGGGAGAAGAAGCGGCTCACGGTGGAGCTGATGGAACACTATCAGAACTTCCGTCTCAAGAGGATCAGCACAAGAACGTGGATGACGGAGACCGGCAGGCTGTTGGATGGTCTGATGGAGATGGACGACAGGGATATTGCGCTGAAACTTTTTCAGGCCCAGATGCTGCTCACGGAAGAGCGCTGCAATGAGGCCAGATGGATGATTGAGAAGCAGGAGGAGCAGGTGCTTGCCCGCAGGGAAGAAAGCCCGGAGCTGTGGTGCTATTACCTGTATCTGACGACCCTGTACAGCCGGGAAGACAGCTATGTGGATGAGGTGGCGGAGACGGTGGCGGATATCTATGTGCGCAACCGGGGCAACTGGCGGATCGCCTGGCTTTTGATGTATCTTTCTGAGGAGTATCTTAAGAATCCGGTGCGGAAATGGGAGCTTTTGGAGGAGTTGTCCCGTTACCGCTGCACTTCGCCGGTCATCTATATTGAAGCGTGGCAGCTGCTTTGCATGAATCCGGCGATGCTCATGAAGCTGGATCTGTTTGAACAGCAGGTGCTTTTCTTTGCCGTGAGAAATGACCTGATGAAAGAGGAGATCATTCTCCAGACTGTCTACCTGGCACAGAAAGAGAAGACATATTCGGAAAGCATTCTGCGCATTCTGAAAGGCTGCTATGCGATGCGCCCCCGGAATGATGTTCTGCACGCGATCTGTACGCTCCTGATCAAGGGAAACTGCACCGGGGCGGCATATTTTGAGTGGTATCAGGCAGGAGTGGAGCAGAATCTGCGCATTACGCGCCTGTATGAATATTATATGATGTCGGCGCCGCTTGATCACAGCGAGCCGCTGCCGAAGATCGTGCTCATGTACTTCGCCTACCAGAGCAATCTGCATTATGAGATCACGGCGTATCTGTACGCATATGTGCATATGCACAGAGCGGAGATGACGGAGATTTATGTAAACTATACTGCCGCCATTGAACGGTTTGTGACACAGCAGCTGTCGTATGGACGGATCAACCGGGATCTCGCCTATCTGTACCGCAATGTGATCAGTCTTCCGATGATTGATGAAGAGAGCGCGGCGCAGCTGGTATCTCTCCTTTTTATGAAGGAAGTGAAGGTGGACAGCGACAGGATCGTGGAGGCCTATGCGGTATATCCTTACGGTGTGGGGGACAATATCTATCCGGTGACGGCGGGCAGGGCACTGGTGCCGGTCTATGATTCCGAGTGTAAAATTCTTCTGGGCGACAGGGAAGGCAACAGATATACGGTGAGTGTGGCACACAGTGAGGAGACGCTGTGCGGCCCGGAGCGTCTGGCGCTCATGATCTCGCCATTTGTGCGAAACGATCTGTGGTATGCGGTGTACACATGTTTTGAATATGAGAAGGCATTTACGGTGCAGGACGACAACGTGGATCTGTTTTTGCTGCTGGCGGATTCGGACCGGATCACGGAGTCGGTAAAGCGGGAACTGCGCATGATGCTGGTGCGCTTTTACTATGCCAGGGACAGGATGCGGGAGCTGGATAAGTATCTGCTGAACCTTGGGCCGGAGGACGTGGAACGCAGGGAGCGCAGGGAGGTCGTGCGCTGTATGGTCATCCGGGGCATGTACGAGGAGGCGTGGCAGTGGGTACAGCGCTGCGGTCCCTACGGCATGGATGCCAAGGTGCTTTTGAAGCTCTGCAGCCGTCTGCTGGACGAGGAGCAGATGGAGGAGGATCCCGTCATGACGGGTGTCCTCTGTCATGTGGTGCAGAAGGGGAAGTACGACGAGAATGTGCTTGCCTATCTGGTGCGGCATTTCTTCGGCAGCATCAAGGATATGCGCGATATATGGAAAACGGCGGATGCCTTTGGCGTGAACACCTACGCGTTGTGCGAGAGGATGCTTGTGCAGATGCTCTACACGGGAGCGCATGTGGGAGACAAGATCGAGATCTTCCGGGCCTACAGCAGGGAAATGGGCAATGAGCAGCTGCGGATGGCTTTTCTCTCCCAGTGCTGTTATGACTATGTGGTCAAAGAGCAGATCATGGATTCCTTTATCTTCTGGGGAATCATGCAGCTGTATCAGAAGGAGGCGTTCATGCACCGGGTGTGCAAGATGGCTTTCCTGCAGTATTATGCGGAGAACAGGCATGAGCAGGATGACCGGATCAGGCAGACCTGTTGTGCTTTCCTGCGGGATCTTCTGGCAGAGCGGATCGTCCTGCCGCTGTATAAGGACTATCAGGGTTATATCCCGCAGATGGATGAATACCAGGACAAGACGATCATTGAGTACCGTGCAAAACCGGGCTGTCGGGCCGTCATCCACTATATGATACAGGATGAGGGAAGCCCGGAGAAGGAATACAGTACGGAAGAGATGCGGGACATGTTCGCCGGGATCTGTATCAAAGAGTTTGTGGTCTTTTTCGGGGAAAGGCTGCAGTACTATATCACGGAGGAATCGGAGAAAGGTTCCCAGCCCACGAGAAGCAACAGCATCAGCGCCAGCGATCTGGAACAGGACGATTTCGAGAGCCGGTTCACCGTGCTCAACGATATTATGATCGGGAAGACACTGCATGATTATGACACGGTGAACAATCTGCTGCTGCAGTATTACAGACAGGAGTTTGTGGTGGACAGCCTGTTTAAGCTGCGCTAGTGTTATTCAATGTAAATATATAAAAAGAGGAGATGGCAGGAGATGTTCCTGGATCGAAAAGAAGGGAAAAAACTGCATAAGGGAAGCGTGCTGGTGGGGTATGACCTGGGAGAGCAGTATTCCCAGATCAGCTACTGTATCTACGGACAGGAAGATGTGGATACGGTGGCTACCGTTGTGGGAACGAAGCAGTATAATATCCCGACCATGCTGTGTAAGCGAAAAGGTGTCAACCAGTGGTTTTACGGAAAAGACGCCGTAAAGAATGCCGGGGAGGAGGACATGGTGCCGGTGGAGGATCTTCTGGCACTGGCAGGGAAGGGTGAGGATATCGAGCTGGACGGGGAGTCCTACGATCCGGTGGCGCTGCTGACGCTCTTTGTCCGGCGCAGCATGGCTCTGATGAATTTTATCGCACCGGTGGAGAAGGTTGATGCGATCATGTTTACGGTGGAGGAGCCGGATGACAGGATGGTGGAGATTCTGTCCCAGGTGTCGGCGAACATGGGACTTAGAACCTCCCACATCTATTTCCAGAGCCATACGGAAAGCTTCTACGCCTTTGTTCTGCATCAGCCGGCGGAGCTCTGGTATCATCAGGTGATCGCCTGTGAACATGACGGGCTGCGGTTGAAGATCTACCGGATGGAATGCAACAAGCGGACCACGCCGGTGGTGGTGCTGATCGAGGAACAGATGTATGAGACGCTTGTCATTCCGGGAGAGGATGAGGAGGAGACGCTGCGTCAGGACGCGTATCAGCTGGCGGACGAAAGATTTCTGGGAATCCTGCAGTCCATGTGTGAGGGCAGGATGGTGTCTTCGGTCTATCTGCTGGGGGACGGCTTTCGTGCCGGCTGGCAGGAGAGATCTTTGAAATTTCTCTGCCATAACAGGAGAGTTTTTCAGGGGAACAACCTGTTCAGCAGGGGCGCCTGCTATGGTCTGCTGGAGAAGCTGGAGCCGAGCGAGGAGGGCAAAAGCCATGTTTTCCTCGGAAAAGACATGTTGAAGGCCAACATCGGTATGCATGTGATGCGGCAGGGCAAAGAGTCCTACTATGCGCTTCTGGATGCGGGCGGCAACTGGTATGAGCAGTATAAGGAATGCGACCTTCTGCTGACAAAAGAGAAACAGCTGCAGTTCGTGGTCACGCCGCTCAACGGCAAAAACGCGGAGACGAAGGTGATCCCGCTGACGGACGGCGGCACGGACGGAGCGCCTTTTACACGCTATCATATGGAGATGAAGCTGGCGGCGCCTGATAAGGTGCTGGTCAAAGTAACGGATCTGGGATTCGGTGAGTTTTTTGCACCCGGCGGCAGGGTCTGGGAGGAGTCTTTTCAGATTGGATAAAAGGCGGGCCGGGTGCCGGCAGTGAGGGAACGACAGATAAAACAGGGTGGGAGAAATGAGTCAGATCATATTAGGGACCGGCAGGTATGCCGGGAAACCTTATTTTGTAGAAAAATTTTATATCAATCTGTATTCTGTGGAGGAATTATGCTATCTGCTGGTGGAGAAGGCGGAGATGCTCGATCAGGAAATCATGCTGAGAGAGCTGGTACAGTGGCTGGATGAAGAGTGCGGGTTAAACCAGCTGGCCCACGCCCTGTATTCTCTTTTGAATCAGAATGGTTCCACGGCGGCTTTTGCGGGTATCATATTAGAGTATGTGGGTCTCTATCCGGCAGATGTGGTGCTGCGGACGGAGGAGATCATCCGGGGCAACGAGGGACTCGGTCCCTGTGAGCGCAGAAAGGCCAAAGCGGATTATATGCTGCAGAACGGGAGATATTACGGGGCGTTGAAGCAGTATTATGCGCTTCTTACCCAGCTCGGGGAGACGGACCGGGTGTTGACGGCGCAGGTACACCACAATATGGGTGTGGCCTATGCGAAGCTCTTTATGTTCCGGCAGGCGTCCGAGCGATTCCGGGAGGCCTTTGAGCTGGACGGGGCGAAGGAGAGTCTGGCCCTGTATCTGACTTCCGTGCGCATGTACTCTAAAGACAAGGAGTATGTGGCCTTTATAGCGGAGCATCCGGAGTACCACAATGCGTCATTGCAGGTGGAGCGGCGGATCGAGCAGGCAGAGGGGCAGTTTGAGGCGACGGACGAGAACCGTATGCTGTTTACCCTGCAGGTGTTCCGGGAGGAAGGCAGCAGCCTGATCGGAAACGAGACGCCCTATTATCAGGAGATCGAACGGCTGACGGCAGAGTTGAAAGGCAGATACAGAGAGTATGTATCGTAGGTGGCCGTGCGTTTGCTGTAACGCATGACGGCCGGTTTTAGAAAACAGACAGGCGGAAAAGACGATGGGATTGATCAAGAAGTTAAGAGACAGATTTCGGAAAAAAGAATGGGAAGAGGAATATGACGACACATGGAGTGACGCGGAAGACATCAGCGAAGTAAACTATGACGACAAAACGCAGAGAACCGATTATGTCAAGGACTGTCTGGAGCGGATGGCGGACGCCACGAAGGAGCTGGAGAATCTTTCTTATGAGTATGACATGGTCACGTCTTACTTAAAGGATATGGAGGAGATCGAGGCGCTTCCGGAGGAAGAGAGCAGCCAGTTGAAGGAATGCGCCATGCGGGTGGCCGAGCTGCAGGACAGCAAGGCGGACTTCATGGAGCGGGCGCGTAAGATTACCGATGAGCAGTATTATCATATGGAGCGGATCGCGGATGAGGTGGAGGAAGGCTATGAGAAGCTCAGTGAGGCGGAAGAGTATCAGGGGCGGATCAAGCAGGATCTGGGCCGTCTGGACGGGGAGAAGCATGCCTATCTGTACCGCAAAAGCGAAGTGATGAACCTGATCGCCGATACAAGAGGGATGGCGATCATCTGTGTGGCGGCGCTGGGGCTCTGCGTGGTGCTGCTTCTGCTTCTGCAGTTTTTCCTGGATATGGATACGAGGGCCGGGTATCTGCTGACGGCCGGTGCGGCGGCGACGGCGATCACGATCATCTACATCAAGCATCTGGATGCCAGACAGGAGCTTCGCCGGGTGGAGAACGGCATCAACAAGATCATCCTTCTGCAGAATAAAGTGAAGATCCGCTATGTCAACAATACCAACCTGCTGGAATATCTGCAGCTTAAGTACGGGGTAAGCAGCGCCCGGGAGCTGATCGACATGTGGGAGAACTACAAGGCGGAACGCAAAGAACGGGAGAACATGCGGAAGGCGGAAAGAGACCTGGATCAGAACGAACGGGAACTGCTGCAGATGCTGAAATGCTACCAGATCAAGGATCCGGCCATATGGCTGCATCAGACGGAAGCGATCCTGGACCGGAAAGAGATGGTGGAGATCCGGCATAATCTGATCGTCAGAAGACAGTCCCTGCGCCGCAGGATGGATTACAACAAGGAAGTGGTGGCAGGCGGCTCCCAGCAGGAGATCAAAACGCTGGTGGAAAAATATCCGCAATATGCGAAGGAGGTCATGAAATATGTGGAGGAGTATGAAAAGAAGTACCAGAATGAGGAGAGGTAAGACAGGCACGGCACAGGCGCCGGCGGGATACAGACGGTAATGAGTACAGGCAGCAGTAAGATGTCAGGGAAGATGGAGGAGAATGTAACATGAGTACAGACAGATATGTGAGCCCGTTGTCGGAACGGTATGCGAGTAAGGAAATGCAGTATATCTTTTCACCGGATATGAAGTTTTGTACGTGGCGCAGACTTTGGATCGCGCTGGCGGAGACGGAAATGGAGCTGGGACTGAGCCAGAACGGGCAGCCGGTCATCACACAGGAACAGATCGACGAGCTGAGAGCCCATGCGGAGGATATCAACTATGAGGTGGCCAGGGAGCGGGAGAAGGAAGTGCGGCATGATGTGATGAGCCATGTCTATGCTTACGGCCTGCAGTGTCCGAAGGCGGCAGGGATCATTCATCTGGGCGCCACATCCTGCTATGTGGGTGACAACACGGATATCATCGTGATGACGGAGGCGCTCCGCCTGGTGAAGAAGAAGCTGGTGAATGTGATCGCCGGCCTTGCCGGGTTTGCACAGAAGTACAAAGAGCTTCCGACCCTTGCCTTCACCCATTTCCAGCCGGCCCAGCCTACGACAGTGGGCAAGCGGGCGACGCTCTGGGCGCAGGAATTTTGTCTTGATCTGGAGGATCTTGACTATGTGCTCTCAACGATGAAGCTGCTCGGATCCAAGGGCACTACCGGCACACAGGCTTCTTTCCTTGAGCTGTTTAACGGGGATCAGGAGACCATCGACAGGATCGACCCGATGATTGCAGAGAAGATGGGATTTAAGGAGTGCTGTCCGGTGTCGGGACAGACTTACTCCCGGAAGGTGGACACGAGAGTCTGCAATGTGCTGGCGGGGATCGCGGCATCCGCCCACAAGATGTCCAATGATATCCGGCTGCTGCAGCACTTAAAAGAGGTGGAGGAGCCTTTCGAGAAGAATCAGATCGGTTCTTCGGCCATGGCGTACAAGCGGAACCCGATGCGGAGCGAGCGGATTGCGTCCCTTGCCCGCTATGTGATGGTGGATGCGCTGAATCCGGCCATCACCTCTGCAACCCAGTGGTTTGAGCGGACGCTGGATGATTCCGCCAACAAGAGACTGTCGATTCCGGAAGCCTTTCTGGCGGTGGACGGTATACTGGATCTGTGCCTGAATGTGGTGGACGGCCTGGTGGTATATGACAAGGTGATCACGAAGCGGCTTATGAGCGAGCTGCCTTTTATGGCGACGGAGAATATCATGATGGATGCGGTGAAGCTGGGCGGCAACAGGCAGGAGCTGCATGAGAAGATCAGGGAGCTGTCCATGGAGGCGGGCACCCATGTGAAGCGTGACGGCAGAGAGAATGACCTGCTGGAGCTGATCGCGGCGGATCCGGCCTTCCATCTGACAAAAGAAGAACTGCAGCAGACGATGGATCCGTCAAAGTATGTAGGACGGGCGCCGCTGCAGGTCGAGAAGTTCCTGGAAGAGGTGGTGCGGCCGATTCTGGAGGAGAATAAAGAACTGCTGGGTGTGACGGCCCAGATCAACGTGTAGAGGACGACAGACGGCAACAGCCGGTGATTGGCAGAGGAAAAAGCAGGTGCAGGCATTGCGAAAGAGGAATACATGGCGCAAATACATAGGGATGCTGACTGCCGTTGCGGCACTGTGTGCCGGTTTGCGCATGTCTGCGGCGGCGAAAGAAGAAACCGCGGAGGCGGCAGCGGATGCGGACCGGCAGGTGCGGGCGGCATATGAGGAGTACCAGGGGCGGCTGAACGGGATCACGCGGCGGGCCCAGATCGCGGACAGCGGGTTTCGGGTGATCGAGGATCAGATCTTTCCGCTGGAGACGGACTGCTACGGGGAGATCCTGCTGGTGCCTGCCATGGAAGAGCGGTATCAGAGGCTGGCGCTTTTTTTTACGAAGGAAGACGGCACTGTGGTGTACCGGACGGATCAGCTGGCAGCCAACAGCTGGAACGTGGGCACGCTGGAACAGCCGGTGGAGGAGATCGGGGCCGTCTCTTTTCAGGATCTGAACCGGGACGGGCGGCTGGATATCGTGCTGATCGTCTCCTGCCGCAACCGGACGGGGGAGTTTGCCGGCAGGGAATATAAGGTGGGAGACGTGCTGTTTCAGGATGAGGCGGGCTTCTACCGGGATTACCGGATCTCGGACAAGATCAACCGCTTCGGGATGAACAAGAGCGCCGAGAGCATCATCGCCTGTGTCAGGGACGGGTACTCGGCCGAATTCCTTTATACGGCATCGACCAGGGAGGAGCTGCTTAAGAACGGGTTTGTTATCACGAAAGAGCAGGATTATTTCAGACAGTTCGAGAAGCTGGGCTATCTGGAGGTCATGCCGGGCAGCTATACGATGGCAGAATTTTCGATCTTTATGATCTATCTGGTGGACGAGCAGGGGAATATTGTCTGGAGTTTTCAGCCGATGGGCGATTACGACAATCTGTATGCGTTTAAGGGAATCACCTGCAGGGACATCGACGGAGACGGCATGAAGGATCTGCTTGTATTTGCCCGTTACAGTTATGAGGGCAGTGTGGACGAGGTGGTCGTCGAGAGCGACTATCAGATCTATTACCAGCGGACCAGTGGTTTTGAGACGGATACGGAAGTGAAGAAGAAGGTCCGCTGCAGTGAGGAGGACACGGTGGCAGGGCTTGTAGACAAGGCGAGGGCCTATTGGGGATGGAGCCCTGAATGATCATTTTCATCGAGACAGGAACGGGGGTGCAGATATGATCAAGATACTGATAGTGGATGATGAAAAGCCGATCTGCGACCTGATCGAGATGAATCTGTCGGCGGCAGGATATTCCTGCGTGGCAGTGCAGGACGGTCTGGCCGCCATTGATGCGGTGGAGAAGAATACCTTTGATCTGGTGCTTTTGGATATCATGCTGCCGGGCGCGGACGGGTATGATGTGATGGAATATATCAGGCCCTTTAAGGTGCCGGTGATCTTTATTTCGGCGAAGCATGAAGTGAAGGACCGGGTCAAGGGACTGAAACTGGGAGCCGACGATTATCTGATCAAGCCTTTTGACGTGGCGGAGCTGTCGGCCAGAGTGGAAGCGGTTCTGCGCAGATACAATAAGACGGATAAGGTGATCACGCTTGGAGATGTGGCGATCGATGTGGAAGCAAGACGGGTGACAAAAGGCGGCAGTCCGGTGCCGCTGACCAGCAAGGAGTTCGATCTGATGCTGCTTTTTGTGGAGAACCGGAATATCGCGCTTTTTCGGGAAAATCTGTATGAGCGGGTCTGGGATGACGAGTATTTTGCCAACAGCAGGACACTGGATCTCCACGTGCAGAGACTGCGAAAGAAGCTGGGCTGGGAGAAAAATCTGGTGGCGGTGTACAAGGTAGGCTACCGGCTGGAGTTATAGGACGAAGGGTAAGTTTTATGCATTCAGGGATACAGCAGGCACAGCCGGCAATATCCACGCAGAGGAAACTATGAAATTTTCGCAGAAATTATTGCTTTGGACGACGATCATCATAGCAATCACGCTGGGCTTGAGCGGGTTCTATTTTGTGAACTATGTGTTCCGGACCTCTCTTGCGCGTGAGGTCGATCAGGCACTGGACGAGAACAGCATACTGCGGTTCGCCTTTCAGACGGCGGCGCTGAATGTGCCGCTTAAGTACGATCTGCTGCAGGACGGATCCGTGGAACAGATCGCTTCCAATCTGGAGACAGGCGGGCAGGGCGACGGGAGACTGCTGCGGCTTTCCGACGAAGGAAAACAGGTGCTCTATGCCAGCGACGGTTTTGAGGCGGACGATGCCCTGCTGGAGCAGACGGAAGAGAATCTGTATGCCTACCGGGTGATAAGACAGGGGAACCGTTATTATATCCAGACGGGCAGCAGTGTCAATGCGCTGGGCAGGGTTTTGTATCTGGAGACGCTCAGGGATGTGTCCCAGGTGTTTGCGGAAAGACAGACGGGGTTTACGGTCTACCGGCGGCTGATGGTGCTGATGCTCGTCCTGGGGATCGTGATCATGTACTTTATCGCTTCCCGGCTGACGAAGCCGATCCGGCTGCTGATGAAGGCCACAAGAAAGATGGCGGCCGGGGATTACGGGTATCGTGCCAGACAGGTCAGCAGCGACGAGCTGGGACAGCTGACGCAGGATTTTAACCATATGTCGGAGGCGCTGGAGAAGACCATCGGCCAGCTGGAGGAAGAGGTAGTGTCCCGGGAAGAGTTCGTGGGCGCTTTTGCCCATGAGCTTAAGACGCCGCTTACCTCCATCATCGGGTATGCGGATATGCTGCGTTCCAGAAAGCTGGACGAGGAGAAAAGTTTCCGCTCTGCCAACTATATCTATACGGAGGGCAAGCGTCTGGAGACCATGTCGCTGCGGCTTCTGGATATCATGGTGACGAAGAAGGAAGGGGCAAGGCCGCAGAAGATCCTGACGGAGACCCTGTTCGAATATCTGCGGAACATGTTTCGGCCCAATGCGGACATGGATTTTCGGTTCTGCTGCGAACCGGCCGTGGTGACGGCGGATATCAGCCTGATCCAGACGGTGCTGGTGAACCTGATCGACAATGCCTGCAAGGCTTCGGAGCCGGGCGGCAGGATCGAGATAGAAGGCCGTGTCGTGGAAGAGCCTTCATCGGAAAAGGAAAAGCCCGGGCGGACCGGGTATCGGTTCAGTGTCAGGGACTACGGCATCGGGATTCCGGCGGAAGAGATCTCCAGGATCACGCAGGCCTTCTATATGGTGGACAAATCCAGATCGCGCAGCAGAAACGGCGCCGGGCTGGGGCTGGCGCTTTGCACGGAGATTCTGGCGCTGCACAAAAGCAGGCTGGAATTCGAGAGCGAGCCCGGACAGGGAACGACGGCAGGATTCCTCTTATGGGAAGATGGGAAGGAGGCACAGCATGAAGAGATCCATTCTTAGTCCGGCGCTGCTTGTTCTGACTGTGCTGGTGGTGATACTGTCCGTCTGGGGACCGGAAGCGCTTGCCACCTATACCGACAGAGGGATATTGAATCAGATCAAAACACAGGAGGAAGAGACCGGAGGAGAAGGCTACCGCTATCAGCTGAGCAGCAATGAGAAGCTCTATATTCTGTCCCGCTGTCTCAACGCCCAGACGCTGCCGGAGACGGAACAGAGCGCGAGGACCAGGGAGACGGAGTCGGACAGCGCTTACCGGGAACTGACGGGGACTTATGCTTTCGTAGTCAACCATAACGGCCCGTCCGGGAAGGAGATCACGGACGAGCAGATCTATGAGACTGCGAACAGGGAATTTTCCATCCTGAAGGAGGCCGGTATTCTGCCGGAGGAGATCCGGGAGATCCGGGCGCAGGCTTATGAGGCGACGCTCTATTCCGCGATCGACGTGCCGGAACCGAGAAATAATGTGGCGGTCTGGAAGCTGAGCCTGACGGGCAGCCTGCAGAATGCCAACAAGGAGAATCGGTTGATCGACGCGTATATTGATGCGGATGACGGCAAGATCTATGAATTCTATGTGCGGGCGCAGCTTGGATGGGAGGATATCGATCCGGATGCGCTGATCGATGCGTGGAGCAGTTATATGGGGCTGACGAAGCCGGAGGCATACGAGACGGATAATCCGCTGCTGGAGACGACGCCTTACTATAAGAAGTATGTCTTTGCCGGCAGCGGGGAAGAGAGGACGATCGTTACGGTTGGTTTCTACGAAGGAATCAATGAACTGTTTCTGAAGATCTCCCGATAATCCGATGATGCAACTTTGATGCAAAAATGATGTAACTATGTTACAAAAATGATGAAATTATGATGCACCGCTTCTGTATGATAGGAACAGATCACAGGAGAGGAGCATCATTTTATGTACAGAAAAAGAGGATACCGCAGCTCACAGAGAAGAAGAGAAGAATTGAGAAGTTATCTGTGCAGGATCGTGACGGGGTTGTCGATTGTCTGCATCATCATAGTCTGCGCCGCCGTGGCCGTTAAGACAAGGAAGGCGACACAGTCTGTGGAGGCGGCGACGGCGCAGATGCAGTCCGGTACCGTGACGGTGAAGACCAGAGCCAGGGATACTCTCACGCAGGAGCAGCCGGCGGTTTCGGAGACCGGCAGTGAGGAGCGGGAAGATAAAAGGGATGATAAAGAAGAGAACGCCATGCAGGAAGCACAGAGCGAAGAGGCATCGGTGATCGTCATCGACCCCGGACACGGCGGAGTGGACGGCGGCTGTGTGTTTGGGAATATCGTGGAGAAGGATATCAACAGGATGATCGCGGCCCGGGTCGTTGTCCGGCTGCGGGAGATGGGTTATCAGGCGGAACTGGCCAGAGAGGGCGATGATTACATAGATAAGATGGACCGGGTGGAAAATGCGAACGCCAGGAATGCCCTTCTCTATGTGAGCATCCATCAAAATTCCTGCGAGGATGAAAGCGTGGCAGGGATTGAGACATGGTATGACGGAACCGACGCGGGACGGGACAGCGGACGGCTGGCGCAGCTGATCCAGCAGGAGACCGTGCGGGAGACGGGCGCTGTGAGCAGGGAACTTATCGCGGATTCCGAACTGTGTGTGACCAGCAAAAGCACTATGCCGTCCTGCCTGATCGAGACCGGGTTTCTCTCCAATGAGGAGGAGCGCGGCAGGCTGATCACAGGAGCATACAGAGACCAGCTGGCGGCAGGGATCGCCAGCGGAATTGACAGATACCTGAACCCGAAGACAATGTATCTGACTTTTGACGATGGTCCTTCGGAGGAGAATACGGACAGGATACTGGATATTTTGAAGGACAGGAATGTGAAGGCGACTTTCTTTGTGATCGGGGAGTATGTGCGCAGATACCCGGAGACGGCCAGACGGATCGTGCAGGAAGGACATGCCATCGGTATTCACTGTGACGTACATGATTATAAAACGCTCTATGCGGATGTGGACAGTTATATGGAAGATTTTCAGAAAGCATATGACACCGTATACGAGGTGACGGGAGTGGAGGCCAGACTGTTCCGGTTCCCGGGCGGCAGCATCAATGCCTTCAACAAGAAGGTGAGCAAAGAGATCATTGAGGCGATGGAGGCGAAAGGGTTTGTCTACTATGACTGGAATGCCAGTCTGGAAGATGCGACGGGCAAAGAAAACAGTCCCGAAAAGCTGGTGAGCAATGCGGTAGACACGGCGATGGGCAGGCAGCAGGTGGTACTGCTGGCCCATGACAGGGTGACGTGTACCGCGGATGCCCTGCCGGCGCTGCTGGATGCTTTTCCGGAGTATCGGATGGAACCGCTCACGGTCCGGACGGAGCCGGTGCAGTTTTGAGGCGGCCGTTCCTGCGTCATTTTGTGCATGTTTTGTTTCATACAAGGTATGGATTTCCGGCAGAGGGTTCTGTATAATAAGATATACTATATGGCCTGCAGGCCGGGCGGCCGGCAGAAAGGAGAGAACAGCGTATGTATATAATACCGGAACCACAGAAGATGCAGCTGACAAAGGGGGAGTATACGATCCGGTTTGACCAGAAGATCGTGCTGGACGTATCCTGTCCGGCAGAGGCGTATGAGTACGCCGGACTGCTGCAGGAGGAGCTTGCCGGATGTATGGGATACGGGCCGGCGGTGACGAGAGGGGCCTCGGGAAAGGCGGCGGTGGTGCTGTCGGTGGATCCCGGTCTGGGAGAGGAGGAATATCGGCTCGAGGTCGGAGCGGACGGCATCAGCATAACCGGCGGCGCGCGCAGAGGGCTGCTGTACGGCGTACAGACGTTACGCCAGATCGTCAGGCAGACCGGTCCCTGTGTGCCCTGTATGAGCATTCATGATTTCCCCGATATCAAAAACAGGGGCTTCTATCATGACGTGACCAGGGGCAGGATCCCGACGCTTTCCTATTTAAAGAAGCTGGCGGACAATCTGGCTTTTTACAAGATCAACCAGATGCAGCTGTATATCGAGCACTCTTATCTGTTCGAAGAGCTGAGCGAGATGTGGCGGGACGACACGCCGCTGACCGCACAGGATATTCTGGAGTTCGACGCTTACTGCAGGAAGCTGAATATCGAGCTGATCCCGAACATCTCCTGTTTCGGCCATCTGTATAAGCTGCTGCGCACGAAGACATATGAGCATCTGTGTGAACTGCCTGACCCGCGCGAACAGTCTTTTGGATTCGTGGACAGGATGATGCATCATACGATCGACGTGACCAATGAAGAGAGTCTTGCGCTGATCAAGCGGATGATCGAAGAGTTTATGCCTCTTTTTACATCGAAGCACTTTAACATCGGGGCGGACGAGACTTTTGATCTGGGAAAAGGCAGAAGCCTTGCGGAAGCGGAACGGATCGGTGTGAAGCGTCTGTACATCGACCATGTGAGGAAGCTGTGCGAATTTCTGGTGGAAAAAGGCAGGATTCCCATGTTTTGGGGCGACATCGTCTGTGACTTCCCGGAAGTCATAAAGGAACTGCCGCCGGAGACGATCTGTTTGAACTGGGGATACGACAGGAACCAGAGCGACGAGTCCACAAGGAAGCTGGCGGAGGCGGGCGCAGTGCAGTACAGCTGTCCGGGCGTGAGCGGCTGGAACCAGCTTGTCAACCGGCTGGATGCGGCTTACGAGAATATCAGGAGGATGTGCACCTATGCGCGGCAGTATCATACGGAAGGGGTATTGACCACGGACTGGGGCGATTACGGACATATCAACCATCCTGATTTCGGGATTCCGGGCAGGATCTATGGGGCCGCTTTTTCATGGAACAGGCAGATACCGGCATTTGAGGAGATGAACCGCAGGATATCCCGGGTGGAATTCGGGGACCAGTCGGAGCAGCTTGTGTCGGTTATGGCACAGATCGCAGACAGTCAGGTGTTTGGCTGGGATCATGCGGTATGGTATATAGAAGGACATGCCGGCAGGCTGCTTTCATCTGCGGAAGCGGCACAGGTGGCGGAGCGGCTGAAAGGAGCACAGACGACGCTGGCAGGTCTTGAGCAGATCGCTGACAGGCTTTGCCGGATGATGCCGCAGCTGCCGGCGCAGACCAAAGAGATGCTGCATGCCTGTCTGGTGGCGATCCGGGGTGCAGAACTTTTGCAGAAGATCGGGGTATGGATCGGTGCAGGGGAGTTTGGCGCAGAGCCGGTGATCGCGGTGGACGGGAAGCGTCTGGCGGCGGAACTGGAAGAGTGGTTCCTGTTCTATAAGGAAGTGTGGCGCAGTGTGAGCAGGGAATCGGAGCTGTACCGGATACAGGACGTTGTGTTCGGGTATGCGGATCTGCTGCGCGGGTGAAACGGAGTGGATTTCGATCAGGAAGGAGCAGAGTATGGAAGCAGATATCAGGTGGCTGGATGACCCGCAGGTGTTTCGGGTGGGTCAGCTTCCGGCACACAGTGACCATAAGATCTATGGGAGCATGGAGGAGATGGAGAGGCAGCAAAGCTCACTGTACCAGTCTTTGAACGGGACCTGGCAGTTTGCTTATGCGGCAGATCCGCAGAGCCGCCCGGCGGATTTTTTCCGGGAGGATTTTGACGCGAAAGCGTTCGGGGAGATTCGGGTGCCCTGTCATATCGAGATGGCAGGATATGATAAGATTCATTATATCAACACCATGTACCCGTGGGAGGGGAAGGTGTACCGCCGCCCGGCTTATGCGCTGGGAGAGGACAGGACGGAAGCGGGGTCTTTCAGTGAGGCGGCATATAATCCGGTGGGTTCCTATCGGAAGATATTTGACCTGGAGGCAGGGCTTTTGGGCAGACGGGTATGCATCTGTTTCGAGGGCGTGGAACAGGCTGTGTATGTGTGGCTGAACGGACAGTTTGTGGGGTATGCGGAGGATACCTTTACGCCTTCGGAGTTCGACCTGACCCCTTTTATCAGGGAAAAAGGGAATGTGCTGGCGGTGGAGGTGTATAAGAACAGCACGGCGGCCTATCTGGAGGATCAGGATTTCTTCCGGTTCTTCGGGATCTTCCGGAATGTGACACTCTATGCGAAGCCGAAACTGCATGTGGAGGATCTGTGGATCAAGGCAGAACCGGATGAGGATTTAAAGCGTGGCAGCGTGAATGTACAGTTGAAGCTGTCCGCGGAGCATACGGACACGGTCTGCGGCGCGGTTGGGAAGCCGCAGGGGCAGAGCACGGGAGCAGATCAGACAGGGACAGAAGGCGGCGCGTTGTCCGGCAGCGTGAAGGTGATCCTGAAAGACCGGGAAGGGCATGTGATCGGTGAGCGTGCCGCTGAGGCCGCACAGGAAGTCAGTGTGTCCTTTGACGGGATAGAGGACGTGGTGCTCTGGGAGAACGGGAATCCGTATCTGTACCGGGCGGAGGTGATCCTGGAGGATGGTCAGGGAGCCGTGACGGAGGCGGTGCCCTGTGCGGTGGGCTTTCGTCGTATCGAACTGCGGGATAAGGTGATCCTGTTCAATGGAAAGCGGCTGATCATCAACGGGGTCAACCGGCATGAGTGGAGCGCCGAAGGCGGCAGATGCATCACCCTGCAGGATATGGAATGGGATATCGAGTGCTTCCGGCGCAATCACATCAATTCCGTGCGGACCTGCCATTACCCGGATCAGATCGCGTGGTATGATCTGTGCGACAGGCACGGGATCTATGTGATGTCGGAGACCAATCTGGAAAGCCATGGTTCCTGGCAGAAGATGTCCACCGAGACTTCCTGGAATGTGCCGGGCAGTCTGCCGCAGTGGAAGGAAGCGGTGGTGGACCGGGCAAGGACGAATTTCGAGACGTTCAAGAATCATCCGTCGGTGCTGTTCTGGTCGCTTGGCAACGAGTCTTTCGTGGGGGAGGATATCGCGGCCATGCAGCGTCTTTTTAAGGAAAAGGATGACAGTCGGCTGGTACATTATGAAGGCGTGGTGCACGACCGGACTTATGAAGATGTGGTGTCCGATGTGGAGAGCCGGATGTATGCGAAACCGCAGGATATCGCAGCGTATTTGGAGAATGAGCCGAAGAAGCCCTTTATCCTGTGTGAATATATGCACGATATGGGCAACTCGCTGGGCGGCATGAAGTCCTATATCGACCTGCTGGAGCAGTTTGAGATGTACCAGGGCGGTTATATCTGGGATTATATCGATCAGGCGCTGTATGTGGAGGATGAGGTGACGGGGCAGAAGGTGCTGCGTTACGGCGGCGATTTCGACGACCGGGCCAGCGATTATGAGTTTTCCGGAAACGGCATCGTGTTTGCGGACAGGACGGAGAAGCCCGCGATGCAGGAGGTGAGGTACTATTATGGATTGTATGAATAAATTGCAGGTTGTCGTGGGAGATGCAATGATCGGTATGCACGGGGATGGTTTCTCTTATCTTTTCTCCGTGACCAGAGCCGGCATGGAATCTCTGGTGCGGGACGGGAAGGAGTGGCTTTACCGGGCGCCTTTACCGACCTTCTGGCGTGCCCTGACGGATAACGACAGAGGCAGCGGGTTTGGCGTAAAGAGCGGCATGTGGCTGGCGGCGGACTGCTTTATCAGGAAGACGTCGGTTACGGCGGCGATAGACGGTGTGTCTGTGGCGGTGCCCATGGCTCCGGCGAACAATGCCTGTAACGGTGCGGTGGAAGCAAAGCAGGCCGAAGTCACGTATACGTATGAGACGATCACGGTGCCGGCGACGACCGTGACGGTAGCCTATGAGGTGTACGCGGGCGGCAACATCTATGTCCGTGTCCGCTATACAGGGAAAAAGGGCCTGCCCCAGCTGCCGGTGTTCGGTATGCGGTTTGTGATGCCCACCTGCGCGGACCGGTATCGTTATGAAGGGCTGTCCGGGGAGACCTATCCGGACAGGATGGCCGGCGGGATTCCCGGCGTCTATGAGGTGGAGGGCCTGCCGGTGACCCCTTATATGGTGCCCCAGGACTGCGGGATGCATATGCAGACGAAGTGGGTGGAAGTGTACCGCAGCAGCGTTTTAAACAATGCCTGCCCAAAGAAGCAGCAGACAGGACTGCGCTTTCGGGCGGAAGACGGGAAGGATATTGCCTTTGCCTGTCTGCCCTACACGGCGACCGAACTGGAGAATGCCACCCATCATGAAGAGCTGCCGGCGCCAAGGCGGACGGTATTGACGGTGCTCGGCGCGGTAAGAGGCGTGGGCGGCATTGACAGCTGGGGGACAGATGTAGAGCCGGCGTACCATATCAGCGCGGAAGAAGATATTGTGTACGGGTTTTGGATCGGCGGTGCCATGCATAAGGCACAGGAATAAAAAGGTGAAGTAAAACAGGATATCTACGAGGACACTTTTCCCGTGAGAAGGGGAGTGTCCTTTTCCAAATTAAAAACGACTTAAAATGGACAGTTTAGAGGTAACAGTTCAGACAGCAATGTCATTAAGTTAATAGCGATATTTGTATGGTTAGATTTCATAAACGGGGGTCTAACCATATTTTTTTCAAAAAAGGGTTGACAGGGAACCTCAAATGTGCGGCCGCTCTCGCTGCTGATTGTATTTTAAGAGGT
>ERZ808051.688-NODE-688-length-31718-cov-6.926583_pt1 | contig 31718 bp, 21 predicted proteins | sample MGYA00380199_ERZ808051 | MGnify/ENA primary metagenome ERZ808051 (study PRJEB31490, sample SAMN06133391) | mouse gut metagenome | isolation source: J11 | host: mice | place: China: Chengdu | collected 2015-05 ...
AACACAGTGTGGCCCAGCCGGAGCAGTGGGTGCCCCGGTGGTAGGGCCCGCCGCTGGTGGAGCGGTAGGGCGTGGGGTACACTGTCCCGGTGGGATAGGTTTCCCGGAGTTGCGCCAGGGCGGCCTGCACATCTTCTTCTGTGAGGACAGATGGTGCCGCTATAGTTTCCTCTCGGTAAGGCTGGGTGCTGTCGATGTGGACGGAGTTGGTGGCGGCATCATAGGTCACGCCGAAGTCCACCGCCTGGCCGATATCCCGGAGCTTGACAAAATTATTCCCATGGATGTGGTACGCTTCAAACCACATCTGCTGCCCGTCCACGTAGAAGGTCTGGGTGGTGGATGTGGCGGTGAGCTGCTGGACGGCGGCACTGGCGGTGCCGCTCAAAGCGAGACCGGCGAGGATGCCGAGCCCCATAAAGACCGCTTCCCTTTTCCTGTTCATGATCTGATCCCCTTTCAGTTTTGTTGTGCTTTTTGCAAACACAACCATGCCGAAGGATCGTTGGAAAGTCAAGAACAATCAGGGGAACCACATGGAGAAAAACTACGGCGTGAACGAAGCACTTTGCACAGCGGGGGGTGTTCCTATTGTTTTCTGTGGCGCAGATTTTGCACGGGCTCACATGGACATACCGCCCCAGCCCTGTTCCTCGTGGTCGTCCGGTTTGTGGCCCATGGCGATCTTCTTTTTCTGGATTCTGCGCCGCAGCTTACGGTCTATGCGCTGGCCCTGGGTGCTGTCTATTGTCCGGGCATTATCCCGGAAGATTTGTCCTATCGAATGGAGCGGACTGTTCACCGTCAGGATGGCGGAGGGCAGAGAAGGACTATTCTGCCGCTCCAACAGGATCTGGGCATAGCCTCACTGAGCTTCTGCTTCATAGCCAGTTCCACAGCGCTGATCGCTGTCGGTTTGGATGAATGGAAAGGGACGGCTGTTGGCATGATACTCCAAATTGGCTATTGCCCGGAGCCAGTCCCCAGCCGCCCGCTTTTTACCATTTAATACTGGAAGATCCGATCCAGCAGCGCCGACCACAGATTGGTTTCACAGCCGTCCCCGTCCCGGTAAAGGGAATAGACGCTGGCGGGAACATAAATTTTTATTTGGGGAGCGCCCTCAAAAGTATGCTCTGTGATGCGGCATAGCCGCCCCGTGTGCTCCAGCACCAGGCGGGTCAGACCGGGACAGCCCGCGAACGCCCCGTCCGGCAGGCTCTCAACGGTTTCCGGCAGACGCAGCTCCTCCAGCTGTTCCGCACCGTCCAAAGCGTGGGGAGTAAATCCCACCACCGGCCTGCCCTCAAAGCTGGAGGGGACGGTGAGGCTGGCCTGGAGCAGCCCCGTTTCCGTCAAGCCGGACACCAAGTACCCGGAACCTGTCTCATCTACGGGTGTAAAGAGGAACCAGCCGCTGTCCGGGGCTTTCTCCACCTCTTGGGGCACGGGCTCCGGCATGGTGGGATGGGGAAAACTCAGCTCCTCGTAGCAGCCCAACTGAGCCAGCAGATCCTCGGCCAACAGGCAGGTGCGCAGCACCGCCCCGGCGGAATTGAGGTGGAAGTTGGAGTCATAAAACCAGCCGCTATCCAGGATAAAGCGGTTGGGATCGCTGATGACGGGGCAGTCAAACGCGCCCAGGCAGGTGCGGAAATAGGCCGCCGCCCCCGCTTCCGGGTCGCCGGTCAGAGCGGAGCGGTTCACCGGGCTGAAGCTGAGATACACCTCCGCCCCCCGCTTCTGGGCATTTTGGCAATAGTCATTTACCTGCCGGGCAAAGTCCGGCGAGACGGACACCGCCGCCAAATCCACCGGCGCGCCGGTGTCCCAGCCCAGGGCCATGATGTTTCCCGCCCGGTAAAAGCTCATATTGCCGTTTTCCTCGAAAGAGGACTTGGCGTAGGCCCCGTCGGGCGTTGGAAAATCTCCGCTGCGCGAGATGGACGCACGCTCCTGAAGGAAGCCGATGTAATTGCCTGCCAGCGCCGCCCGGTGGGCAGGGCTGACGGCAGATAGCAGCTCCGGGGCCTCCTCCGCGCACTTCCAGAACGCCGACGCGCCGAAGTAGGTGGACAGCGTTTCGTCGGTAGGCTCCACCGCCAGCACCACGATATCCCCCTCCCGCAGCTGCCCCTGGGACAGCTCCAGCATGGCGCTGGTTCCCACGGCGGCATACAGCCCGAAGGGGCAGACCGTATATTCGTAACCGTACTGGGCCAGCATATCCTCCAAAAGGCCCACATCCACGCCGAAGGCCACGTTGCTTCCCCCCGCCAGGACAAGCCGCTTCCCCGGGCTGCCCGCCAGCCGGCGGTACAGCGCGGGGAGCTGGGCGTAGTAGCTGTCCTGATAGCAGGCGGGCAGGGACAGGCCTGTTCCCAGCAGTGACGCCGGCAGAATGGCCAGCAGCAGCAAAGCTGCCGCAATCTTGATGACACGCCGCTTCATACGCCCTCCCACACGCCGTCCCGCTCCATCCGGGCCCGCAGGTCCCGGAGCCACAGGGCGGTGTTTTCCGTTGCCGACTGGGTGACCAGGTGGTAGTTGGTGTCGAAAAAGTCGGAGTTCCGATAGAGGTAGTCCTCCACCGAGGAGATGAGGGCGACTCCCTCCATTTGGTCCACCGCCTCCCGGAGCAAGCTGTCCAGCAGGGCGGCGTTTCCCCGCTGTCCCTCCGGCACCGCGTCCAGGTTGACGCAGGCGCAGGACACGTACACACGGGCCCCCTGGGACTGGAACCAGGCGTAGTAGTCCCCCAGCCGCTCCATGGCCTCTGTGTCTATGAACGCCGGATCCAGGTAGACTCGATCCGGCAGATCGTCCTCGGTGCCGGCACGGAAGAAAGGGATACCGCCAAAAGGATCGAGGTAGGGCCGGTCCTGGTCATCCAGGTAGTATTGGGCGTAGGAGGTCCGGGTGCTTTTCTGGGCGAGGTAGTGGCACAGGCTGTCGAACGCGCCGTCCACAGTAGTGAGGTCCACCAGGGCGAACAGGTCGTAGTTGTTTTCGATACCGCACCACAGCGGGCCGTCATGCTCCCCCATAGCGGTCTGGAGGAGCATCTGATGGTGGCTAGACAGCTCCGGGGTGTGGATCAGGATGTCCCCATCCTGCAAAAACGCGCCCAAAATCTGCATCTGTACCGGGGAATTCACCGTGCCGTTCAGCCCCAGGTTCACCACGGCATAGGCATCCCCCAAGGCCTGCTGAACCTGGAGGCCGTCCAGGTTGTACCACATGGAGCATCCGCCGTAAAAGACCGCCCGCTTCCGCCCCTGGGTGAGGATCAGGCGGTCCACTTTATCGGCGTAGCAGCTCTCCTTGCGCCAGGAGTAGCCAAAGGGGGCCTCTATGGCGTTGATGTGGAGCGTTTTCAGGTTTGGACAGTTTTCAAAGCTGCCGTCGCCAATGGAGCGGATGCTATCAAACAGGGTGACAGCCTGGATGGCGCAGTCCCGGAAGGCGCCTGGGGCGATATCCCGCACGGAAGGCGGGAAAATCACTTCTTTGGCGGCGCAGCCGTCAAAAGCCCCCTCCGCCACAGTGGTCACCGGGCGGCCGTCCAGCAGCTCCGGGATGACCACCACGCCGTCCGCCCCGTGGTAGCCGGTGACGGTGATCCCCTCCTCCGTCCGCTCCCAGGTGAAGTCCGTTGCGCCGCTCCACTTGGCCCACTGGGCGTACAGACTGACAGCGCCGTCCGGCACACTCACCCGGCTGCCCAGCCCTATGGCGTCGCCGGAGCCGTCGCTACGGGTGTTCCAGCCGGTGAGGGTATAGCCCTCCCGGACAAACAAATCTGTGCCCAGCGCCGTGTTGGGCCGGGGGTGGTGGGTCAGGTCGTAGGTTTTAGATTCCTGGAGAGAGCTGCCTTTGACGGACTGGCCGCCGTTGGCAAGGTAGGTGACGGTACAGTACCGGCTGGCCAGACGCAGACGGACCCGGGCCGGGTATTGAACCTCCCGGAGGGTGAGGGTGGCGGTGCGGCCGGATACGCTGATGTCAAACTCGCCGGGGTAATCTGTTTCCGACAGGGACCAGCCCCGATCCAGCTGGAGGGTGAATACCGCGTCCTCCCCCACCGCAATCTGCTGGCCGTTATCCTCCACGGTGCAGCCGTGGGTTTCTTCCAGAAAGACCAGCACCGTGTCCGGGGCCTCCTGCCCCCGGCACCCGGCCAGCGGGAGCAGGCAGAGGAGACACAGTGCCGCAAGAAACATTCTTTTCACGCCTCCGCCTCCTTAAAACTGAAAATAGGCGAAAATGGCCGCGTCCTGGGTCTGGAGCAGGGCCAGCCAGCACAGCGCCACCACTACCACAAGGTAAACGCAGGAGCACAGCCGCGCGGCGGATTGGCTGTCCGTTTTGGCGGCGGGCAGGTCGTATTGCCCCCAGGCATAGAGCTTTGCCATGGCCACAATGCACAGCACCAGCTGGATCAGGGACAGGGTGGTCAGGCCCAGCTGATCCAGGGTTTCTTGCAGGTACGCGCCGCCAAAGCCCCAGACGGTGAACAGGCGGCGGAAGACAACGCCCAGCTGCCCCACAGACTCCGCCCGGAACAGCAGCGCCGCCGGGACGAAGATGAGGAACATCACGCACCGGCGTGCCAGGCGGCCCAGGGGACAGTCCCAGGCAGGGCCGAACCTGCTTTTGATATCCAGCAGGCTCTCCAGGCACAGCCAGAACGCCGCGTACAGCCCCCACAGCACATAGGTCCACCTGGCCCCGTGCCAGAGGCCGCACAGGGTAAAGACGATGAGGATATGGAGCAGCTTGCGGGCCTTCCCCCGCCGCCCGCCCCCCAGGGGGATGTAAACATAGCTGGTAAACCAGCGGTTTAAGCTGATATGCCAGCGGCGGAAAAACTCGGTATAACTCTGGGCCAGATAGGGGCGGTCGAAATTGCGCATGAGCCGCACCCCCATCAGGCGGGCCGCCCCGGCGGCGATCTCCGAATAGCCCGCGAAGTCGCAGTACATCTGGACGCAGAACAGCCCCCCGGCGCAGAAAATGGCCAGGGAATTGGCCTCCTCCGCCGCGGAGAATATGCGGTTCACATAGATGCCGCAGAAATCCGCCACCACGCATTTGCGGAAAAATCCACACAGCAGCAGCCGCACCCCGGCGGTGAAGTCCTCCCAGTTCAGCCGGTGCTCCGCTTTCAGCTGGGGCAGCAGGTTCCCCGGATTTTCGATTGGCCCCGCCACCAGCTGGGGGAAATACGTCACGTAGAGGGCGAAGGAGACCAGATCCTTTTCCGCCTGGAAATCCCCCCGGTACACGTCGATGGTGTAGCTCATGGTCTGGAAGGTATAGAACGAGATGCCCACCGGCAGGATCAGCCCCAGCTCCGGCACTTGGTAGGAAAGGCCGGCGGCGGCACACAGGCCGTTTACCGTTCCGGCAAAGAAGTCAAAGTATTTGAAGGTGAACAGCAGCCCCAGGTTGACGCAGACGCTCACCAGGAGCAGCGCCCGCATGGCGCCTTGCCGTCCCCGGAAGCGCTCAATGCCCCGGCCGCAGCAGTAGTCCACCGCCGTGGAGGCCAGCAGCAGGAGGATGAGGGCGGGATTGGCGTACATATAGAAAAAGTAGGACGCCGCCAACAGCCAGTATTTCCGGCCCCGGTGGGGAAGCAGCCAGTAGACCGCCGTCACCACCGGCAGGAAGACGAGAAACGCGCCGGAGTTGAAGTTCATACCCCCACCCCCATGTTCAACAGCAGAAAGACCAGCACCGCCGCCGCTGTCTCCCACAGTCCCGCGCCCATGATAAGGGCATAGGCGCTGGCCCCCAGGGCCAGCGCCGCCGACAGCAGGAAAAACACACCGCGGGCAGCCCGGTACCGCCGCTCGAACAGGCAGAAAAACAGGGCGGCCCCGTACAGCAGCAGCGCCAGCGGAAGCTGGAGGATCACACTTTCCGCCATTGCCGGATCAGCTCCTTTACCGCCCGCTTGTCCGGCTTGCCGGAGCCGGTCATGGGCAGGCCGTCCAGCCGCAGGATGCCCGCGGGCAGCTCATTCTTAGCCAACATAAGGCGCAGGCCGTCCATCAGATGGGGCTGCGTTTCCTCGGCGCACACAACGGCCGCCCAGGGCAGCTCGCCGCACGTATCGTCAGGCAAACCCACCACGGCGGCTCCCTGCACACCCGGCAGGGAGAGCAGCGCCTCCTCGATGCGCCGGGGGGAGAGATTGACCCCGCTGCGGATGATGATGTCCTTCCTGCGCCCGGTGAGATGGAGGACGCCGCGTTCGTCCACATACCCCAGGTCGCCGGTGTGCAGGAAGCCGCCGGCGTCAATGGCCTGGGCAGTCTGGGCCGGGTCATGGTAGCCCAGCATCCGCATGGGCCCGCGGACACACACCTCCCCCTCCTCCCCGGGGAGGGCCCGGGAGCCGTCCTCCCGGAGGATCTTTCCCTGGTTGGCGGGGTAGAACGGCCCCACCCCCGCCATGCGCTCCGCTTGGGGCGATTGGTGGGAGGCACAGGAAATGCCGATACACTCGCTCATGCCGTACACCGGCACCAGCGTCATCCCCAGGGTGGACTCGATGTGCCGGAACTGCTCCGCCGTCCAGGGTGCGCCGCCGATATACCCCACCCGGAGGGAGCGTACCTCTCCCGGCCGGGCCTTTTTCGCCATGGCCAGATAGAGCGACGGCACGCCGTTCATCCGGGTGATTTTCTCCCGGGCCACGACCTGGAGCAGCTCTTCCGGGGCGGTGGCGGCGGTGAGGTACAGCCGGTGGCGGAGCACGATGGCCCCGGTGAGCAGAGCCAGGCCGAATACATGATCCATGGGCAAAGCCCCCAAGGCCACGTCATCCTCCAAATACCCCCCCAGGAGGGCGGAATCCAGCAGGTTGCTGACCAAGCTGCCTTGACTGAGGATGACCGCTTTTTTCTGCCCGCTGGAGCCGGAGGTAAAGATGTAGAAGGCGGGGGCGTCAGGGTTGTCCCAGGCGGGGGCGGGGGTGCAGCCCGACGATGCCAGCGGCAGCTGCAGCGGGGTCTCCTCTCCGGCCCGGGTGAGCAGAAGGACTGGGCGGTGGATATCGCCCCCCGCCTCCAGACAGAAGGAGACGTCCAGTGAGGGAACGCAATCGGACAGGCTCCGTTTCGGATCGTCCCTGGGGTCGATGAGGATGGCGGCGGCCCCCACCCGCTGAAGGCACAGCAGGGCCAGCACAGCGTTCACGCTTCGCCCGGCCCGCAGCGCCACCCGATCCCCAGGCCGAAGCCCGCCGGCATACAACAGGCCCGCCCCGGCCTCCACAAATTGCTCCACGTGCTCCGCGGTGATCCACCCCTCCTTGTCTCCCAGCAGGGGCAGGCAGGGCTTATCCAGCGCCAGACCGTGAAGATACCAGCAAAGCGTATGGATGATCAAGTTCATAGCAACAACTCCTTGTGCGCTTTTCACAAAAAATTTAGCAAACAACCGCACATATGGCAAGATATTCACAACAAACAGCGGCTATTTTGGATGAACAACAAACCGTTATGGACGAACGTCATGATTTCGAGGACGAACAGCGTGCCTTTCGGTTTTGCGATTTGACGAACAGCGGAATGGGAGATAATTGCATTTATTGGGCTGTTTTGTTACAATACGGTCAAAAGCCGGGGGGGCTGCGCCATGGCGGAAAATTTACAGTTTGTAATCAAGGTGATGGATGCGGCGTGGTTTTTGGAAATTCTAATCTGGGCGCTGTCCTGGACAATTTTGTGCCACGGGTGGTCATGGCATCCACAGCACCCAGGGCTGCTGGCGGCGGAGCTGGTGCTGCTGGCGGCAGCCACTGGAGTGGGGCAGTCCGCCATTTTGCTGCTTGCCGGCGCCGGCCCGTTCCTTCTGCTTCAAATCGCCCTCCAGGGGACCCTCGGGGCGCTGCTGCTGTATTTCCGCTCGGATTATCACGCGAAAGCGCGGCTGGTCATGTGGTGCTCCATGCTGGCCGGCGGCTTTGCCATCAATTCCATCGGCGGACAGTGCAGCTTTTTGGTAGGATCTTTTCTCGCGAAGGGATTTGCCGAAGGAGCGGTTCGCTGCGCCGTCTCCTTGCTGACCGTCCCCCTGGCGCTGTATCTCCACTCCTTCAGCTTTGAGGAATATGAACAGGTGCCCGGCAGCGGTTTGGGGGCGATCCTCATTGGGGATGTCAGCATCATTGCCATGAATATATTGGAGGTGTACTGGGCCAATCAGGATTACCGCATCACCGTGATTTTTCTGGTGGCCTACATCTTCCTGCTGCTGATGATCCTGGCGGCCATGCGGGGGATGCACGATATGCAGATGGAGCAGAACGAGATCGTGGAGCTGCAAGCGGAACGTCAGCGGCTGTACGGCGAGCGGGAGCTGGCCCGGGTGACGGAGGACAACCTGGAGGATCTGCGCAGCATCCGACACGATTTGAAAAACCAGTATTCCTATATGCAGATCCTGCTGTCCCAGCAGAGGTATGGGGAGCTGGAGGAATATTTCCGGCAGTCCTCTGAAAACCTGCTCCCCCAGCTGGGGCAGTTCATCGACTGCGGAAACCGGGTGGTAAACACCATCCTGAATATGGAGTTTGTCAAGGCCAGGAAGGCGGAGGTGACATTTACCCATCAGCTTGTGGTCCCCCCGGTGCTGCCCTTCGGGGAGGACGATCTGTGCGCCGTGCTCACCAACCTGCTGGACAATGCCATCGAGGAGTGCGCACGCCTTCGGCGGACGGGCCGGACGGATGTGTCCCTGCGGCTGGAGATATACCCTCAAAAAAGCTACCTGTTTGTGCTGTGCCGCAACACCACCGGCCGGACGGAGCTGGTGCGTTCCGGCCGGGGACTGCGCACAACCAAGGGGGATGAGCAACTTCATGGGCACGGCACCCGGATCGTGACGAAGATCGCGGAAAAATACAACGGCTGCGCGGAGTTCGCCCTGTCGGACGGTTTGTTTGTGGCCAAGCTGCTGCTGGATATGACGTTGGAGGAGAGAAAATGAAGATCAAGATCGCGCTGTGTGACGACGATGTGAAGGCTCTGCCGGTAATTGCCGGCGCCGCGGAATCCGCCTTCACGGAAAAGGGAATCCAAACGGAGATCCAGCGGTTTACCACTGGCAGGGCACTGCTGCAGGCCATGGAGCAGACCCGGTTCCAGATTATGCTGCTGGACATTGAGATGCCGGGGATGGACGGCATCGCCGTGGGCAAAAAAATCCGGGAGAAGGGGAACGACACCCAGATCGTCTACGTCTCCGAGGCGGAAAGCCGGGTATTTGAGTCCTTTCTGGTCCAGCCCCTGGGTTTTGTGCGCAAAAGCAATTTCCTCAATGACATCGCCGCCGTGGTGGAGCTGTATGTCAAAACCTGCGCCCAGGAGGAGAAGGGGGACTACATTGAGTTTCACACCCGCTCGGGTATTCTGGCGCTGAAAAGCAGGCAGATCCGCTATATCGAGGGTAGCCGCAACTACCAGCTGCTCTACCTGGAGGGAAAGCAGGAGCCCGCCGAGGTAAAGATGACCATGGAAAAACTGGAAGCGGTTACCCGGCCCTACAATTTTATCCGCACCCACAAGGGATATCTGGTAAACTACCGCTGCATCCAGCGCATCAGCGCCACCGCCGTCACGCTGCAGGACGGCACACAGCTGCCGATCGGACGCAGCAAGGCGGCGGAGGTCAAAAGCAGGTACCTGTCCATCCTGGGCGGGGAATAAGCGTATAGCGGGAAAGCGCCGTTCGTCCATGACGAACGGCGCTTTCCTGTTGCTTTGGGCGCAGTTCGTCCGGACGGATTGGCCGTTTGTCCAATCAAAATGACGAATATCCACGGGTGCTTGAAAAGAAAATTGGGCAGGTTTAATATATCGACAGCAACTCCCCGAAGCGAAAGCGCGGCTCCGGGGTCCCAAAACCAGAGTGAAATGAAAGGAGAACCAGCAAATGAAAAAGACAAAGCGGTTTCTTGCGCTGCTGCTGGCGTTGGCCATGACGGCCAGCCTGGCGGCCTGCAACACGGCACAGAGCGACCCCAGCGGCGCCCCCAGCAGTCCGGCCACCGGCGCCCCCGAGAACTCCGGCGCGCCGGACCAGAGCGCGCCGCCTGCCTCCGACGGGGCGGGCACCGTCGCCCCCATCACCCCGGAGGAGTTGGGCAGCGGCACGGTGAAGTGGGCTGAGGAGCGCACACCCGACGGCTGGACCCAGGTGACCAACGAGGGCGGCAAGACCCTGGGCTACTCCACCGGCTCCGGCGTCAGCCTGATTCAGGTGGACGGCTACGCCTTTAAGGATCTGGACCGGGACGGCGTGCTGGACGGCTATGAGGACTGGCGCAACGACGCCGAGACCCGCGCCGCCGACCTGGCCGCCCACATGACCGGCGAGGAGATCGGCCCCATGCTGACCCACGGCGGCTGGGCCAGCTTCGGCAACGAGATCGAAGAGGGCAGCACAGACTATGAGTACATTCTGGCCGGTGGCCGGGCGGGCGTGACCCGCTCCGCGGGCAGCGAAGGCAACACCACCATGGCCGTGGCCTGGAACAACGCCCTGCAGAAGCTGTGCGAGAGCCAGGACCTGGGCATCCCCGCCACCATCTCTATCGATCCCAACCACATCTCCGGCGTCATCGACCAGCTGAGTCTCAGCACTACGTTCAATACAGATACCGCTTTTGAGGCGGGCAAGCAGATGGCGGAATACTACCGTGCGGTGGGCGTCACCATGCTGCTGGGGCCCCAGATCGACCTGATCGGCACCCCCGTATTCGCCCGCGCCTCCGGCACCTTCAGCGAGGACCCCGCCCTGACCCGGGACCTGACCGAGGCCTTTGTCTCCGGCCTTCAGTCCACTTTTGACGAAAACGGCAACGACCTGGGCTGGGGCGAGGGTTCCGTCGTGGCCATCATGAAGCACTACGCCGGCGCCGGCGCTGGCGAGGGCGGCCGGAACGACCACAACACCGAGGCCAAGTACACCGTGTTCCCCAACGGCAATTTTGAGGCCCACCTGATCGGCTTCTTCGACGGCGCGTTTAACCTCAAACGTTCCTCCACCGGCAAGGCCGCCGGCCTGATGACCAACTACGCCACCGCCTACTCCGCCGACGGCTCTCTGGGCGACGTGGTGGCCGGCGCGTACAGCAAGTATAAGATGGACCTGCTGGAGGCCGGCGGCTGGGACGGCTTCATCGTCACCGACTGGGGCGTCGCCGGTGAGGGCGAGCGCATCTGGGGCATGGAGGAGTATACCACCGCAGAGCGCCATGCCATCATGTACAAGCAGGGCATCAACCAGGTGGGCGGTTCCTCCGATGTGGAGTCTCCCGTAGAGGCCTTCGACCTGCTGGTGGAAGAGCTGGGCGAGGAAGAGGCCACCGCTCTGTACCGCAAGCTGGCCGCCCAGTTCTTCGTGACCCAGATCAACTGCAACCTGTTTGAGAACCCCTACATCACCACCAAAAACGCCACTGCCAAGGCCTGGAGCAACGAGTCCATGGCCAAGTCCGCCGAAGTGTACACCGATACCATCATCATGCTGAAGAACAGCGGCGGCGTCATCGGCGCCTCCAACGGGGAGAAAAAGACCGTCTACATCCCCTACGTCTTTGACGCCGGCAGCGAGGCTACCTCCTCCGCGGACGCCACCCCGCCCTCCTGGAACCCCAGCTTCGATCTGGACATCGCGGGCAAGTACTTCAACGTGGTGACCGACACCGTGGGCGACCCCACCGGTGAGGCAGACGCCGACGGCAATCCCACCTATACGGAGAACGACATCGTCCGTGCCTCCGCCTCCGACCTGGCTTCCTGCGATATGGCCCTTGTGTATATGCACGCGGCCAAGACCGACGGCGCGGTGGACGAAGAGGGCAATATGCTCCCCGCCTCCCTCCAGTACGAGGCCTACACCGCCACCACCGCCCGCAAAGAGTCCATTGCCGGCGATATGCAGACGGAGACCATCAACGACGGCTACTACGGCACCAAGACCCAGACCGTGAAGGAAAACTGGTCCTATGCCGGCAACTCCGTGCCCCGGGATGCCAATTATACCGACTATGAGATGCTGCAGTATGTCGCTTCCGCCGTGCCCGGCAGCTGCAAAGTGGTGGCCATGCTGGCCGCCAACGGCCCCATGGTTATGAGCGAGGTGGACCCGCTGGCCGACGCCATCCTGTACTACTTCGCCGGAAACAGCGGCACGATTTTCGGCGGCGCCTGGTTCGACGACAGCGCCCTGATGCAGATCGTGGCCGGCGAGGCCGAGCCCTCCGCCCTGCTGCCCTTCCAGATGCCCGCCAGCATGGAGGCCGTGGAGGCCCAGGATGAGGACACAGTCCGTGACTGCGAGTGCTACGTGGACGCCGACGGCAACACCTACGATTTCGCCTTCGGCCTGAACTGGTCCGGCGTTATCAACGACGAGCGTGTGCAGACCTACGCTGTCGATCCTCTGACCGAGTGTGAGAATCTTGACTTCTTCTACGCCAATTAATCGGAAGCAGCCCTAACGTATTGCGGGGAGTGGAGAACGTCTCCGCTCCCCGCAAACCCTTTGATTCGGAGGAATTTCAATGCTTGACTTTTTGATTGACCTGTTGACGCCGGTGTTTGTGTCTATGGGCGCAAGCGCCGCGGACGTGGCAAACTACGTCCGGGCGGCGGGCGGCTATGTGTACGCCATCCTGGGCATTCTGGCGGCGGTGGTTGTGGTCATGGTGGCCGCCCAGTTTCTGGCCCCCAAGGGGACCCGCCATGTGGTGCGCTGGACCGGCGCCCTGGCCGGCATCCTGGCCATCGTCCTGGTGGTGAACCTGGTCTGCTTCGGCCCCATGTACGCCATGGTCTCCGGTGTGCTCAACGCCTCCAAGGCGGAGATCTCGGACGACGTGGTGGCCAACTCCCTGGCGGTCGTGCAGGAGACCGGCGAGGAGGGCATGGTGCTGCTGAAAAATGACGGCCTGCTCCCCCTGAGCTCCGACGTGTCCGCGCTGAACGTGTTCGGCTGGGCCTCCGCCCATCCGGTGTTCAGCGGCACCGGCTCCGCCGCCAGCGGCGACGCCAGCATCCCACAGACCGATATCATCACGTCCCTGAACGAGGCGGGCTTTGCCACCAATGAGGAACTGACCAAGATGTACGCCGACTACGGCAAGGACTACTGGGGCGGGGACCGCCCGGTCATCAACATGACCACCCAGGAGTGGTCCCTGCCCGAGCCCACCAAGGAGTACTACACGGCCAGCGTCATGAGCTCCGCGGAAGCTTTTTCCGACACAGCGGTCATCGTGATCGGCCGCAGCGGCGGCGAGAACGCCGATCTCCCCTCCGATATGAAGGCGGTCATCGACGGCACCTTCGACGTGGCGGCCACCGACGCGGTGCAGCAGTCCGTGGCCCACAACTACAACAGCACCCGGGCCACTTTTTACAACAACACCCGCGAGTACGACGAGTTCGGCGAGGGGGACCACTACCTCCAGCTGTCCCAGAGCGAGAAGAACCTGGTGGACACCGTATGCGCCAGCTTTGACAAGGTGATCGTGGTCATCAACGCCAACAACGTCATGGAACTGGGCTGGGTGGAGGACTACGAGCAGATCGGCGCGGTCATCCTGGCCCCCGGCACCGGCGCGTCCGGCATGAAGGCTCTGGGCGAGATCCTGAACGGCACGGTGAATCCCTCCGGCAGGACGGTGGACACCTACCTGTACGACCTGAAAGCCGCCCCCACCTGGAACCACTCCGGCAACTCGGGAAACCACCTCTATACCAACGTGGGCGATCTGACCAAGCAGCTGGCCCGCATCGACAACACCTTTAACGGCGTGATTTCCTTCACCGATTACGTGGAGGGCATCTACATGGGCTACAAGTTCTATGAGACCGCCGCCCAGGAGGGGCTGATCGACTTTGACAAGACCGTCCAGTACCCCTTCGGCTACGGGTTGAGCTACACCAGCTTCACCCAGGAGATCACCGCCTTTGACCAGTCCGGGAATGATGTAACGGTGGAGGTCACCGTCACCAATACGGGCAGCGTGGCCGGCAAGGACGTGGTGGAGCTCTACTACACCCCGCCCTACACCAACGGCGGCATAGAAAAGGCCAGCGTCAACCTGATCGACTTCGGCAAGACGGGGCTGCTGGAGCCGGGCGCATCCGAGACGGTGTCCTTCCGCGTCCCCCTGGAGGATATGGCGTCCTACGACTCCTCCTGCATCAAGACCTCCAACGGCGGCTATGTGCTGGAGGCGGGGGAATATTCCATTTCCATCCGTTCCGACTCCCACACCGTCATCGACGCGCGCACGTTCACCCTGAGCGCGGACAAGGACTACAGCGGCTCGGGCCGCTCCAGCGACCAGACCGCCCCGGTGAACCGGTTTGACTATATGGAGGGCAGCCACCCCACCCTGTCCCGGAAGGACGGCTTCGCCAACTATGCCGCCGCCACCGCCGCCCCCGGCCCGGAGGAATTTGAGCTGAACAAGGATCAGCAGAACGCCATCCGGGAGATCTCGGTGGTGAAATATGACCCCGCCGACTACGACAACCCCGACGACGTCATGCCCACGACCGGGGCCAAGGGCAGCCTGACGCTGGCCGGCCTGGCGGGCAAGGGCTACGACGACGGCGACTGGGACAAACTGCTGGATCAGATGTCCATCGAGGATATGACCACCCTCATCAACACCGGCGGCTGGCAGACCGCGGCCATCGACTCGGTGGGCAAGGTGGCCACCTCCGACTGCGACGGCCCCTCCGGCCTGTCCAATTATGTCACCGGCTCCAACGGCACCCAGTTCCCCACCGAGGTGCTCATGGCCCAGACCTGGAGCAAGGAGATGGCGGAGAAGATCGGCGACGCCCTGGGCCAGGAGTTTGCCAACGCCAACAACTACGGCTGGTACGGCCCCGCCATGAACCTGCACCGCTCCGCCTTCTCCGGCCGGAACTTTGAGTATTACTCCGAGGACGCGGTGCTGTCCGGCCTGTTTGCCTCCCGGGAGGTGAACGGCGCGGCGAAATACGGCGTGTACTCCTACATCAAGCACTTTGCCGCCAACGACCAGGAGACCAACCGCACCGCGTTCCTGCTCACCTATATGACGGAACAGACCTTCCGGGAGACCTGCCTGAAGCCTTTCGAGATGGTGGTAAAGAACTTCGATTTTGACCACTATGTCATGGGTATGATGACCTCCTACAACTGGCTGGGCACGGTGCCCGCCATCAGCAGCCATGAGCTGCTCACCGATGTGCTGCGGGGCGAGTGGGGCTTCCAGGGCGTGGTCATCTCCGACTACAACGGCTCCTACGGCTATGAGATCACCGACGCCGCCATCCGGGCGGGCAACGACCTGATGCTGGGCTACGGTATGGCGGAGAGCAACAAGCTGGAGGATACCGGTTCCGCCACCTGTGTGCTGGCCATGCGGCAGGCGTGCAAGAATATCCTGTACACCGTGGCCAACAGCGGCTATTACGCCGACGAGGCCGCGGCTCAGGGCGGCGGCATGAGCGGCATGACCCAGATGTTTGTGCTGGTGGACGTGGTCACAGCGGCGCTGGCGCTGGGGATCGAGGCGCTGGTGGTGGTGCGCTGGATGAAAAAGCGCAAGAGCTCGGGGAGCGCTGCAAAATAATTCAAGATCAGGCTTCCCACACTCATACACAGCGCAAGAGCCATCAAGCCGGTCATGCGCAAAGCCATATCGTTCCCGGCGGCAATACCCATGGAGATACCGTCACCGCAGCAGGAAAGAAACAAACGCCTCCTTCCAACCGCGGCGGCTGTCATAATTGCCTTCTCCTATCCTCATTCATAGCGGGGGCCGTGTCAAAAGACACGGCCCCTGCGCCTATTCTCCCACAGCGCTCCCGCGGGATTGTTTACCTCAAAGCGCGGTCACTCCAATTCAAAGGCCCCGGTGTAGAGCTGATGGTACGTCCCCTTCTGCGCAATCAACTGGTCATGGGTGCCCCGCTCAATGATCCGGCCATGGTCCAGCACCAGAATGCAGTCGGAATTGCGGACGGTGGACAGGCGGTGGGCGATGACAAATACCGTGCGGCCTTTCATCAGCGCGTCCATGCCCTTCTGCACCAGCGCCTCCGTGCGGGTGTCGATGGAGGAGGTGGCCTCATCCAAAATCATCACCGGCGGGTCGGATACCGCCGCCCGGGCGATGGAGATCAGCTGCCGCTGGCCCTGGGACAGGCCGCTCCCATCCCCCTGCAAAACCGTATCATAGCCCTGGGGGAGCATTCGGATAAAGCCGTCGGCGTTGGCCAGCCTGGCCGCCGCCACACATTCCGCGTCGGTGGCGGCGGGACTGCCGCAGCGGATGTTCTCCATCACCGTGCCGGTGAACAGGTTCACCTCCTGGAGCACCACCCCCAGGGAACGGCGCAGGTCCGCCTTTTTGATCTTGTTGATGTTGATGCCGTCGTAGCGGATCTTGCCGTCCGCCACATCGTAGAAACGGTTGATGAGGTTGGCAATGGTGGTCTTGCCCGCGCCGGTGGCCCCCACGAAGGCGATTTTCCGGCCGGGCTCGGCCCGCAGGGTGATATCGTGGAGTACCGTCTTTTCCGGCGTATAGCCAAAGTCCACCCTGTCCAGGGTGATCTCGCCCCGCAGCGGGGTGTAGGTCAGCGTACCGTCCCCATGGGGGTGCTTCCACGCCCACTGGCCGGTGTGTCCGGCGCACTCCGTGACTATGCCATCCCCGTCAATTTTGGCGCTGACCAGCGTGACATAGCCCTCGTCCCGCTCCGGCTCCTCCTCCAGAAAGGCAAAGATGCGCTCCGCCCCCGCCAGGGCGGTGACCACAGAATTGAATTGGTTGGAGATCTGGGCAATGGGGTTGGTGAAGCTGCGGGTGAGGGTGAGGAAGGAGGCGATAGACCCCAGCGTCAGGGTGCCCACCCCGGTCAGACCCAGATTTCCCACCTGGGCAATGGCCATCCAGGCCCCCAGCACCGCCACAAGGACGTACTGGACATAGCCCAGAGCGTTCATCATGGGCATGATGGCGTTGGCGCTGCCTCCAGCCCCCGCGGCGGCCTCCTCCCATGCCCTGTTTCGGGCGGCCAGCTCCTCCCTGGCCCGGTCCTCGCGGCAGAACACCTTGACCACCTTCTGCCCGTTGACCATCTCCTCCACGCAGCCGTTGAGGTCCGCCAGGGTCTCTTGCTGCCGGACAAAATAGACGCCGCTCTTTTCCATGACGCGGCCCACCACCTTCATCATGCCGAACACCGCCGTCACCGCCGCCAGGGTCAGGGGAATGCTGACGTACAGCATACAAAGGAATACCACCGCCACGGTGAAGGCGGAGGAGATGAGCTGGGACAGGGACTGGGCGATGAGCTGCCGCAGGGTGTCGGTGTCGTTGGTGTAGAGGCTCATCACCTCCCCGTGGGTGTGGGTGTCGAAGTAGCGGATGGGCAGGCGCTGCATCCTGCTGAACATTTCGTCACGAATCTTTTTCAGCGTCCCCTGGGCGACGGTCACCATCACCCGGTTATAGATCAGGGCGGACAGCACCCCCGCCAGATAGACGCAGCCGATGGTGGCCAGCGCCCGAATGAGCCCGGTGAACACCGGCGTGTCCATGGACAGCAGGGGGAGGATATGGTCGTCGATCAGGGTCTGTAAAAACAGGGAGGAGGCCGCGCTGGCAATGGCGCTGAGCAGGATGCACACCACCACCAGCACCAGAGAGGCGCGGTATTCCCGCATACAGCCCAGCAGCTTCCCCATGGTTTTGGGGCTGGACCGCTCCGGGGCCGCTCCCCCGGCCGGTACTCGTTTTGCTTTTTCAGTCATCGCCGTGCGCTCCTTTCTGCTGGGACTGGTAGACCTCCCGGTAAATTCCGCAGGTCTCCAGCAATTCCTCATGTCTGCCTACGGCGGCCACCCTCCCGCCGTCCATCACCACGATCTGGTCCGCGTGCTGGACCGAGCTGACCCGCTGGGCAATGATGATTTTGGTGGTCTCCGGAAGGTATTCCGCGAAGGATTTCTGGATGGCGGCGTCGGTCCTGGTGTCCACGGCGGAGGTGGAGTCGTCCAGGATGAGCACCTTTGGCTTTTTCAGCAGCGCCCGGGCAATGCAAAGGCGCTGCTTCTGCCCGCCGGAGACGTTGGCCCCTCCCTGTTCGATGCGGGTGTCGTACCCGTCGGGAAAGCTCTGGATAAACTCGTCGGCACAGGCCAGACGGCAGGCCTGCGCCAGCTCCTGGTCGCCGGCGTCCTCGTTCCCCCACCGCAGGTTTTCCCGGATGGTGCCGGAAAACAGCTCGTTTTTTTGCAGCACCATGGCCACCGCGGAGCGCAGGACGGTCAGGTCGTAATCCCGCACGTCCACCCCGCCCACGGTCAGGCTGCCCTCCGTCACGTCGTAGAGCCGGGGGATGAGCTGCACCAGGCTGGATTTGGACGAGCCGGTGCCGCCCAAAATGCCCACCGTCTCCCCGGGGCGGAAATGGAGGTCAATGTGGTCCAGCACCTGCCGGTCCGCCTTGGAGGCGTAGCGGAAGCCGACGTTGTGAAACACGACGTCCCCGCTGGGCACCTCCCGGACGGGGCGCCGGGGGTTGGCGATGTCCGGCCGCTCCTCCAAAATTTCCGCCGCCCGCCGGCCGGAGGCGGCGGAGATGGCGATCATGGCGAATACCATGGACAGCATCATCAGGCTCATCAAAATCTGGGTGGCGTAGCTGATCAGGGCGGTCAGGTTGCCGGTGGTCAGGCCCAGGGCCGGGTCGTTGCCGCTGGCCACGATGGCCTTGGCCCCCAGCCAGGAGATCAGAATCATGCAGGCGTACATGAAAAACTGCATCAGCGGCGTGTTCAGGGCCAGCAGCCGCTCCCCCCGGGCGAAGTCCTGAAAAATCCGCCGGGAGATGCCGCCGAATTTCTCGATCTCCCTCTCCTCCTGGTTGAAGGACTTCACCACCCGGGCCCCCCGGACATTCTCCTGCACCACATTGTTCAGGGTATCATAGGTGCGGAACACCTGGCCGAAAATGGGGTTCACGCCCCGGACGATGAGCCACAGCAGCACCGCCAGACAGACGATCACAACCAAAAACACCAGGGATATCTCCCGGCTGATGGCAAAGGACACCGCCATGGCAAACACCATCATCACAGGCCCCCGGATGGCCATACGGATGAGCATCTGGTAGGCGTTTTGGATGTTGGTCACGTCGGTGGTCAGCCGGGTGACGATGGAGGCGGTGGAAAACTTGTCCAGGTTGGAGAAGGAAAAGGTCTGCACGTTGTCGTACATATCCTGCCGCAGGTTGGCGGCGAATCCGGCGGAGGCCCTGGCGCACACCCGGGCGGAGACCGTTCCGGCGGCCAGCCGGAGCAGCGCCAGCACCAGCAGAGCCGCGCCGAACTGCCATACGCGCTCCATAGCCCCCCGCTCCACGCCGCAGTCGATCAGGCCGGACATACACAGGGGAATGACGATCTCAAACCCCGCCTCCAGGATAGACAGGCAGACGGTGAGGATGGAGCCCTTTTTATGCTGCCGGAGGCTCCCGGCCAGCGTTTTGATCATGAGCAATGCCTTCTTTCCATTTTATTGTAGCGTGCTACACCAACGGGCAGACACAAGGCCGCTTGAAAAGCGGCGCTGTGTTCAGGTTGCGGTTTCTTCGGTCAGGTTGCGGCAGACCGCGTCCAGCAGCCGCTCCAGCTGCCCGATCTGCTCCCCGGTGAGCCCCCGGAGCATGGCATCCTCCTGCTTCTGGATCATGGCGGACATCTCCGCGTCAATCGCCCGGGCCTTGGGCGTCAGGCGCACCACTTTGCTGCGCTGAACCTTTGGGTCCAGCCAGGTCTCCACATAGCCGTTCTGCTCCATCCGGGAGACAATCCCCACCACGGTGGGATGGGAGACGTCAAAAAGCTCCTCCAGCTCCTTTTGTGTGGCCTGCCCCCCCCGCTCGTCCAGCAGCATCAGCACGCGGCTCTGCGCCAGGGTCAGATTGTGTTCCTTCAGGGCCGCGTCAGCCCGCACCTTCAGCTTTTCGTCAATCGTCTTGATGAAATAACCGATCCCTCTTACCGGCATAGCCAGCCCTCCCCACATTGTGTAGCACGCTACATATAATAGCCGGTACACCTTTTTTTGTCAAGGGGATGGGAAAAATTTTTATTCTTGGACCGGCCTCAGAGGGCCGCTCCCCGGATTGGGAAGCGGCCCCCGCCCGCTCACCCGGAGCCCAGCGGGCGGGAGGTGGCGCCTGCGGCCTGCCCATAGGCCCGCTGCGCCCCGCTTCTGTCCGGTGTACGCCCCGGCCCCGGGGGGATGTCCACCCGGGGAGGCGCCGGGAGCGGCTCCACCGGGAGGCCGGACGGCGGCCCGGCCTCTCCCTCGGCCTCTAACGCGGCGCTTTCCCGCAGCCGCTCCAGCAGGAGCTCGGAGATGGTCTTTGCTGTGTCGTCCATATGCCCCCCTAATCCAATATAATGGCGTTGACGGCCTCAATCAGCTCCACTACGGCGGTCCGGTCCACCAGGGACACGCTCTCCCCGTCCACCACGGCCAGGCAGGAAGCGCCGTCATAGCGGTACAGGCCGATCTGGACGGCGGGCGCTCCCTCCCGGTCCAGACGGACGGTCAGGCCGATTTCCTGTTTCCCCTCCGGCTGTTCCTCCGTAAAGCTGTTGGCGGAAAGCCCTTCCAGCGCGTTTTGGAGCCCGCTCCCCTCCAGCGCTTCACCGTTGTAGGACCACACCTGTTCCCCGTCCTTTTCCTCCGAGGTGAAGGTGTAGGTCCTGCCCTCCAGCGACACGTCCAGCTGGGAAATATCCTCAATTTCAGCGGGCAGCACCTCACCGTGGCGCAGGTCGTCATAGGACGCGGCCATAAGGGAGGTATAGGCGGAGGAGGAGATTTGATAGACAATGGGGGAGTCCCCCACCCGGGCATAGGCGGTGATCGTTCCGTCCCCGGAGCCGTCCTCCCCGGCGTCCCTTTCCGCCGGGTCCCGGCTGACGTGGAGGGTGAAGCTCCCTCCGCCGTTTTCTGCCTCACCCTCGTAGTCCACGGACGCCGTCAGCTCCGGCCGATCCAGGCCATAGCCTTCCAGCTCCTCATCCGCGGCGTTGTAGGTGACGTAGTTGGTCAGGCTGAGGCGGCCGATCTCGTCCAGGTAGGATTCCACCTTGTCGGTGTCCAGCGGCAGGCGGTCCCCGCCGCGCTCCGTATCGTACACGTCGCTGTCCCGGTAGGAGATGCCGCCCCCCTCCTGATATTGGACGGCGTAGTCCTCCCCGCCGGAGAAGCGCAGCCGCGTCACCTGCCCGAAGGCTGGGATCTGGTCATGCTCGATCAGACCGCTGAGGTCCGTGTCAAAGAGGTCCAGTGGGTCGTTCTGCACCAGGTAGACCGTTCCGTCCCCGATGGACACATACCGTTTGGAATCCATGGTGCTGTAGCCCCCCAGCTGAATCTCATGGGTCTGCTCCCCCGCTGTCAGCCGGATGGTGCACACCGGGTCGTCCAGGCCGTATTGGCTGTAGTCCTCCACGTCCTCGATGGTAAAGGATACGCCGAACGCCTCAAACAGCTCCAGCCGTTCGTCCATCCGTTCCCCGCTCACCGGGAACGCCTCGTCCCCGTCATAGCGCCAATCCCCGTCCTTGTGGAAGGCCAGCGTCTCCCCGTCACGCTCCCAGGACAGGGCGGTCACGTCCTCCTTGGGCAGGGATAAGATGATGTCCCCGCTGGTGCGAATCCGCTCCTTGTGCTCCTCCCAGCGCACGGCCCCGAAGGCCGCCGCGCACACCAGGGCCAGCACCCCCAGCAGGAGATACAGCTTTTTAGACCGGCTCATTTTGCAGCCTCCTCCTTTGCAGTACCACGCACACCCCATAGCTCAGATAGGCCAGGGGGAACACCCCCAGCATCAGCGCCTTGAGCACTGACGCGGCGGAATCGCTGATGGTCAGGTAGTTGTAATTCAGGGACTTGCTGCGGATGGCCATGGCCTCCGTCTCGCCCACCAGGGAGGACAGGGCGTTCATGGCCAGGTCCAGATTGGCCCCGGAGGAGTAGGCGTTATACATATCCTCCACAAATTGGGAGGAGGAGAACCACACCAGCCTGCCGCCCGCCGCCAGCTCCACCGACACCGCCAGGGCAAAGGGGCCGTCCGCGTCCCCCTCCTCCTTTTCATAGGTGGTCAGGCCGTAGCCGTCCGCCTTGCTGAAGGAGGCGCCGGAGGTGGTGAGCAGCTCCGTCACCGTGACGCCCCCCAGCTTTTCCGTAACCGTGAGCCCCCGGGCCACGGGCAGGATGGGCTGATACCCCTCCTCCGTCAGAGGGTCGGTGACGGCGTGGCTGTTCAGGTCGGGCAGCAGGGCAAAGGGGGCCTGGAAGGCGTAGCGTTCCCGCTCCCCTTCCACCACCACGCCGTCCCGGGACTGCACGCCGTACTCAGACAGCAGGCCGTACAGGTTTTCCAGGGCGTCGCCCTCCGCCGGGCCCGCCATCACCAGCAGCTTTCCGCCCCCGGCCACATAGCCGGACAGCATCCCGGCCTCCTTCTCGGAGATATCCCGATCAGGGGCGTAGACCACCACACAGTCCGCGTCCTCCGGCACCTCGTCCACCGTCAGGAGGGACAGCGCATTGGTCTCCATGTTCTCCTTCTCGATCTGCTCCCGGAAGGAGCCGGGCAGTTCTTCCTCCCCGTGGCCCTCCAGGAGGTAGAGCTGGGGCAGCTCCTCACGGACCACGTAGTCGATGGCGGAGGTGACCGCCCCCTCCCCGTCAAAGGAGGTGTTGTAGGAATAGGAGGACAGGTCGGCCTCCTGGAGGTAGATGTCGTCATAGCCGATATACCGGCTGCGCTCCCCGCACTCCACCACGAGGCTGTTGTTGCGCACCGTCTCGCTGGTGTACTGCTGGGCGAAGGTGGGAAACACGTCGGGGTCCTTTTTCACCACCTGGATGTGCTCTGACAGGCTGTCGTATTTGGCCAGCAGGTTTTCCACCACCTGATCCTCCTGGCCGGACTGGACGATCCAATAGATGGTCACGTCCCGCTCCAGGGCGTTGACCACCACCTTGGTGTTGCTGGTGATGGAGTAGAGCTTGGCGGCGCTGATGTCCCGCCTGGTCAGGGAGGCGGGCAGAGCGGAGGCCAGCACGTTCACCACGATCAGGATGGCCAGCACCACCGCCGAGATGGCCAGCGAATAGGCCCCGCCCCGCAGGGCCTGCCGGCTCCCGGCGCCGCGGAGGCTTGGAAGCTCCCATTTTTTCATCAGTTGTACCTCCGCTTCTCCATGGACTGGACAGACAGGAATAAAAAGAATACAATGATCGTGAGGTAGTACACGACGGCGGTCAGGTCGAACACCCCGTTGACGATGGTGTAAAACCGCTCGAACAGGGACAGCCGGGACATGACCCGGGGCAGCAGGCCCTCAAACCATCCGCTGTCCAGATAGGCGGCCGCCCCGGTGGCGAGAATGAGCACCAGGGCGGTCCCATAGCCCAGCGCCTCGTTTTTCGTCAGGTATTTGACCAGGGCGCCCAGTCCGGCCTCCAGGACGCACAGCGCCGCGATGGAGCCGAACGCCGCAGCGGATACGTACTCGGACAGGGTGACGCTGAAGTAGTTCAGCAGGATGGCGGCGATGCCGATGCCCGCGGCGAAGCCCTGGTTGTCGGTGAGGGAGGAGATGAACATCCCCAGGGCGATGAGGGCCGCGCCCATGAGGAAAAAGGCCAGAATGGAGCCGTAGGCGGTGGGCAGGTACACCTCCCCGTACCGGGAGAAAATCAGCGGGTAGGCCGCCACCACGCACAGCGGGATCAGATAGACCGCCAGCAGGGCCAGGTACTTTCCCGCCACCACCTGGGTGGTGGTGATGGGCAGGGAGTAGAGCAGCTGGTCCGTCTTCTGTTTCCGTTCCTCCGCCAGGATTCGCATGGTGAGGATGGGGACGATGACCGCCAGGACGATGCAGAAATCCGCCAGGGCGAACTCGAAATTGCTCACCGCCGCCCGGAGGTTGTACCGCAGGCAGCCCAGCCCCACCGCCAGCAGCAAAAACGCCCCGAACACATAGGCGGTCAGCGAGTGGAAATAGCTCCTCAGCTCATGCTTCCATACCGCCGTCATAGACGTCCACCCCGCTTTCCGTTTCCAGTTCAGCGCCGGCCGCAGGTTCCGCCGCCGTGCCGCCGTCCTCCGCCAGCTCCAGGAAGATGTCCTCCAGGCTGGCCTTTTTCGGCGTCAGCTCCAGCAGCGGGACGCCCCGCTGGGCAAAGGCAAAAAATACCGCCCGGGAGGCCTCATAGACGTCGCCGCAGTCCGTCCGGATGCGGGCGGCGGTCCGCCCCTCCCCGGCCCGCTCCATCTCCGCGGCGGAGATGAATTCCATGCCGGCCAGAAGCCCGGCCAGCGCCTCCTCGTCCGCCTCGGCGGTGAGGACCAGCTCGTTGGAGGCCAAGAGCTGCTTTTCCAGGTTCTCCGGGGTGTCGAAGGCCGCCAGCTTCCCATGGGCGATCATGATGATCTGGTCACAGATGGCCTGCACCTCCGAGAGAATGTGGGAGCTGAAGATCACCGTGTGGGTCCGGCCCAGCTCCTTGATGAGGTCCCGGATCTCCACGATCTGGATGGGGTCCAGCCCCACCGTGGGCTCGTCCAGGATGACGGCCTTGGGATTGCCCAGCAGGGCCTGGGCGATGCCCACCCGCTGCTTATAGCCCTTGGACAGGGCGGAGATACGGCGGTGGGCCACCGCCCCGATGCCGGTCTGCCCGATCACATCGTCCATCTGCCGCTCCAGCGCTTCCCCGCGCAGGCCTTTGGCCTCGCCCACAAAGCGCAGGTATTCCTCCGGCGTCTCGTTCATATACAGCGGGGGCTGCTCCGGCAGGTAGCCGATGAGCCGCTTGGCCTTGTCCGGCTGGTCGAAAATGTCGTAGCCCTCAATGCGGACATGGCCCTCCGTGGCGGACAGGCAGCCGGTCATGATGTTCATGGTGGTGGACTTGCCCGCGCCGTTGGGTCCCAAAAAGCCGTAGATCTGCCCCTGCTCCACCTGGAAGCTCAGGTCGGACACGGCGGTATGCGCCCCATAGCGTTTGGTAAGATGCTCGATCTCAATCAAAGGTACGCCCTCCTTTTCGTTCGGATGGGGCCATTATAAAACGGCTACTTAAAAACAAGTTAAAAGCGGCGGTCAGGTTTTCTTTTAAGTTGTTTTTGAGTTGAGCCGCTATACTGGCGGTGTCCCCAAACGGGAATCAACCGAAGGGAGGTGCAGCCATGGGGTTCAAAGGAGGACCTGATATGCGTGTTTTAGTGGCCGATGACGAGCCGGAGATGACCATGGTGCTGGAAGCCCTTCTGCTCCGGGAAAAATATTCCGTGGACGTGGTCAACGACGGCCGGGACGCCTTGGACTACGGGCTGGCGGAAAACTACGACTGTCTGGTGCTGGACATCATGATGCCCAAGCTGGACGGCCTTCAGGTGCTCCAGGCCCTGCGGGCCGAGGGGGTGTCCACCCCGGTGCTGCTGCTGACGGCAAAGGCCCAGGTGGAGGACCGGGTGGCGGGGCTGGACTGCGGCGCGGACGACTACCTGCCCAAGCCCTTTGACAGCCGGGAATTTGTGGCCAGGGTGCGGGCGCTCACCCGCCGGGGCATGGAGTACACGCCCTGCGTCCTCACCGCCGGGAACGCCGTCCTGGACTGCTCCACCTTCGAGCTGAAGTGCGGCGGGGCCTGTGTCCGCCTGAGCAGCAAGGAATTTCAGATGCTGGAGCTGCTGATGCGGCAGAAAGGGCGGCTGATCTCCACGGAGCAGTTCATGGAGCATATCTGGGGCTATGACAGCGAGGCGGAGATCAACGTGGTCTGGGCCTATATCTCCTTCCTGCGGCACAAGCTGGAGGCGGTGGGGGCCAACGTGCGCATTGCCGCCCGCCGGGGGCAGGGCTACCTGCTGGAGGAATTGCCATGATCCGTTCATTGCGCAGGAAGTTCATTCTGATCGCCATGCTGTCCCTGCTGGGGACCATGGCGGTGCTTTGCATCGCCATCGGAGTGGGCAACCACTTCGTCACCGCCGACCGCGCCGACCGCGCCATCGACCTGCTCTACCAGAACGGCGGGGCGTTCCCCCAGCCGGACGAGTCCGCCGACCCCGCGTCGGCCTTCCGCTTCCAGGTCACCCCGGAGACGCCCTTTGAAACCCGCTACTTTATTGTGGAGCTCACCCGGCGGCAGGAGGTGGAGGCGGTGGACACCGACCATATCGCCGCCCTGGACCGGCATACCGTGGTGGGCACCATTGACCAGATCGTGTCCGGCCGCGCCGGCCGCGGGTATGTGGGCTATTACCGCTTCCAGGTGTTTCAGCGGGAGGACGGCGGCAGCACCATCATCGTGCTGGACTGTTTTCTCCAGCTCCAGGCGGCCTACAATATGCTGCGCGTCACCATCCTGGTGTCCGTATTCTGCGCCCTCATCGTCTTTGTCCTGCTTCTGTTTTTCTCCAAGAAGGCCATTCGGCCCTTTGTGGAAAACTTGGAGCGCCAGCGGCAGTTTGTCACCGATGCCTCTCACGAGCTGAAAACACCCCTGGCCATTCTGTCCGCCGACATGGGGCTGCTGGCCGATTCCTACGGAAACAACCAATGGCTGGACAGCGCCCAGGCCCAGATCTCCCGGCTGGACAAGCTCATCAAAAGCCTGGTGGAGCTGGCCCGGACGGAGGAGACCATCAAAGAGGAGGCGGCGATCCGCTTCTCCGTCAGCGAAATCGCCCAGGCCAGCGCGGACGCCTTCCAGCCCCTGGCGGAGGCCGCGGGGAAACGCTTGACCTCAGACGTCGCCGGCGGCGTTTGCCTGCGGGGGGTGCCGGACAATTTTTTCCGGCTGTTCGCCATTCTGCTGGACAACGCGGTAAAATACTGCGACCCGGGCGGGACCATCCGCTTCACCGTGTATCAGCGGGGGCGGACGGCGTACATTACCGTTTCCAACCCCTGCGCAGGCATGGACCCCTCCCTGCTCCCCCGCTACTTCGACCGGTTCTACCGGGCGGACTCCTCCCGGACCCGGGAGACAGGGGGCTATGGCATCGGGCTGTCCACCGCCAAGGCCATCGTCACCCGGCATCGGGGACATATCGCCAACCGATATGCCGACGGGGTTATTACGTTTACGGCGGCAATGCCCGCCGCGCCCGCCGGGACATGACAGCCGTGTTTCCGGGCGGCGGGAAGCGTCTGCGATCCCTCCAGTGGATGGCCAGGCGATAAACCAGCTCAGGGCCGGCAACGAATTTGTTGCCGGCCCTGAGCCAAACGTGAACGAAAGAGAAACGCTGATTGATGGCGTGCCGATGCGCCCTGGTTATCCATTGATGCCTGCAAATAACAGGATAGTCTATCTGCTCTGGTTTCCCCGGTTCCCTTGTTCCTTCCTCAGGGCTTTCCGAATCGACAAGAACCCCCACAGAATACATCCTGCCGCCACAGCGGCATCAAACCCAAAGAGAGCCATTTCCCAATAAGGCGGCGCATATCCGTACTCAATCCCCTCGCCCATACCGTTCATGGCGTTGGTTCGGGATGTGGCGTAGAGGATATTTTTCGCCGCCTGGCGCAGCGCCGTGAGGTGCGACGCATTGACCACAGGCCCCGAAGCGGAGGGCTGCTGATCCTGGAACAGGCACAGGTCGCCGCCCGCCCGGATCATCTGATCGGGATTCATGTACGCATTCGCGTAGTCCGTGATGACCATCCCCTGGAATCCCCACTCATTGCGGAGGATCTCCGTCAGCAGCTCATAAGATCCGCCCGCCCAAACCGTGCCGATGCGGTTGAAGGAGGACATGATGCCCAGGGATTTTCCATCCTTGACCGCCAGCTCAAAGGGCCTGAGGTAGATCTCCCGGAGCGCCTGCTCGTTGAGCCAGGTGATGAGGCCGTTGGTGTCCCGGTCGGTCTCCTGGTCGTTCACCGCGAAATGCTTCACCATGGTGTTGACGCCCTTTTCCCTGGCTCCGGTCACTACACTGGCGGCCATATGCCCGGAGAGCAGGCCGTCCTCAGAGTAGTATTCCCCGTTCCGGCCGGAGAACGGCGTACGGTGGATGTTCATTGCGGGGCCGTACCAGCCTGAATAGGTGCGCCCGTCCCCCCGCTCGTTGCCGATCAGGGACTCGTTGCCGATGGAATTCCCCATGGCCTGGGCAAGCTCCACATTCCAGGTGGCGCCGATCACACACTCGGAGGCATAGAAGCAGGTGTCGTACACCACCGCGGTCGCGTCGGCAGCGGACATAAAGGTGGTGTATCCCGCGGGGCCGTCCGGGTCGGTGGTTTTGGGCTTTCCAATGGAATCAATGGCCGCCGTGTTGAAGTTTCCGGTGCCCACCAGGTAGCGCATCTCTTTGACGGTGAGCTGGGAAAGCAGCGTCTCCCACCTGGGATCGTCGTAGTCTGCGCCAATCAGGTCATAGAGCTTTATTTCCGTCTCCGCAAATGTCAGCGGAGTCCGCTGCTGGCGGGGCTTCCGCTCCGCCTGCCAGGGCTTCCCCTCGTCCACGGCGCCGCCCGCGCCGATGTACGCCTCCACCGACATACTGTCAATGAGGGACTGCTCCACATTCCGCTCCTCCTGTGTCGGGGCGGCGGGCCAAGTCCCCTCCCAGTCCGCCCGGGAGAGATAGGCCGCGATGTGTCCGCTCACCTCGTCGAAGCGGTTTTCCACAGCGTTCCCGGTCGCCATGTCCTCGGCGAATACAAGGGTCTCGGGCACAGCCAGTTCAAACTTGAGGCCGCTGCTGCGCCATGCATCGTTGGCATTTTTGCCAATATAAACAGCGTAGGTTCCGTTGTCCGCTTCGTAGGTCTTACTGCCGTTGCCGTTCAGATCGGCGTAATCATAGGAGGCCAGATCCGCCACGCGGAAGGAGAGGGTCACAGTCTGGGACTCGCCGGGGGCCAGCAGCTTTGTCTTGGCAAAAGCGCCCAGCACCACATGGGCTTTTTCCACCTCCCCGTCATAGTAGGGCGCGGAGAGATAGAGCTGTACCACGTCCTTGCCGCTGCAGCGGCTGTCTGCGCTGTTTGTTACCGTCACCTCCACCGTGACCGTCTTATCCTTGTCCGCCTGCGTGATGGCACCCCCGGAGGAAAGTTCCGCCCCATCCAGCAGCAGCCTGTCCAGCGTCCAGGAGAAATCGGAATAGCTCAGCCCGTATCCGAAGGGGAATATCACGGCGTTGTCATACCAGCTGTAATCACCGCTCTTTTCATACTCGGTGTATCCCCGGGTTTCATAGTAGCGGTATCCAACGTAAATGCCCTCCTCGTAGTCCACAAAATAGGCGTTCTGATCCACGCCGCCCACCTGGTAACGGTTGCCGTCCTGGGTCATGTTGTTGGAGAAATTGGCCCATGCGGGCGCGTCGGCAAAGCGGCGGGCAAAGGTATCCACCAACCGCCCGGAGGGATTCACCTCACCGCTGAGCAGCCTGCCCAGCGCCGCCATCCCGGTGCCGCCGGTGGCGCCCACCCATACACAGCCCTTGAGCTTTTCGTTATAGGTATCATCCTCCAAAAAGCCCAGCTCCATGGGGGCGGCAGAATTCAAAATTACCACCACGCTGTCAAACCCGGAATCCGGGGCGCACAGCGCCTCCAGCAGGGCCCGCTCGTTGTTGTCCAGCTGGAGATAGTGATCCTCCGGGTTGGCCCCGGCGGTATTTTTCATGGTCCGGGGCAGATCGTAGCCCTCTCCCCCCACTCGGGAAAACACTACCAGCGCCGCGTCGGTATAATCGCCGGCATAGCTCCGGATGCCGCCCGTGTAGTCGCTGAGGGGGAGCTCCCCGGTTTCCAAGCCCTCCAGTACCCCTGTGTCAAAATTCAGCTTGGATGTGCGGCCCTTTCCGGCGGCCTTTTGGGCTGTGTAAAACTCCTTCAGCTTCGGGTTCACCTGGAACCCCGCGGTTTCCAGGCTTGTATAAACGTCCACGCCGTTGGAATTATCCTTGGCGCTGGAGCCGGAACCGCCGTACACCGGGTCCGCCGAATTCATGCCGAACACGCTGACCCGGGCCCCGCCGGGAAGGGGCAGCGCCCCGTTGTTTTTCAGCAAAACGAACCCCTCGGCACACAGCTCCTCGTTCACCCGGTTGGCCGCCGCCAGGGCGGCGGCCTTATCTGCGATCCCCTCATCGGGGGTGAAGCGCATGGCGTCCGCAGGGTCGCCCTTGGCGACAACCCGGCGCTCCTCGCCAAACAGGGAGTTGAAGGTGTTATGAACCAGCGGAACCTGGGTTGCCGCCACGCTGAGGGTGATTGCGAATACCAGCAGGACCGCGGTGGTCACCGTAAACGCCCGGCAGTTTTTCCAGGTGAAGGAACACGCGCCGCCTATCTTTTTGAAAATTTTCATATGCTCCCCTTCACTTCGTATTGGCCACACGCGGACGCCATCCAATTTCGCAGGAAGCTCCCCCAATCTCCAGGCAGTCGAAGATGGGGCCCTTCGCCGTGGCCGTCCCCACGCCGCCGGTGTCCTCGGAGTCCAGGATTTCAAACCCGATGATGTTTTCCCCGGCCTTGAGGCTGACGGCGGGCGAAAGGGTGCAGCGGTCAAACGCCATATCGTTTCCCGCCCCGTTGTCTGGGATGGCAATGGAACCATAGTCCAGCTCCTGGCCGTTCACATACACCTTGAAGGTCTTGGGGGTGAGGGTCAGGTCGCCCCACTCGGTGCCCAGCCCCAGGATCAGGTTTGCCGTGGTCTCCTCCGCGCTGGTGACGGCAAACGCAAAGCTGGCAGCTGTGTTCAGATAACCCAGCGCCTTGCCGCCGCTGGCCTTGGCGTAGGATTGGATCATAGCCAGCCCGCTGGCGCTCCCGCTGTAGCCCGCACCCTTGAGGCTGGACACGTCGATGTGCTCCGCCTCCATCACATTGGTCTGCTGGTAGACATCATAGATCCTCAGCTGGCATTCCACGCTGACCGGCTCGCAGCCCTCGGCGGAGGCGATGATGTTGAAGCGCATCACGCCGCTGGTGGAATCACCGGGTGTGCCCGCGATGACGCCCAGCTCGTTGAAGCTGATCCCCTTGGGAAAACCAATGCCGCCGATATACTTGATCTCGTAGCTGATATCGGGCACGCCGTAGGCCCTGCGCACACTCTCGCTGTAGGCCTCGCCCACCTGGCCGTCGGGGAGGGTCCAGCCCTCAAACACGATGTAGCCCAGGTCGGTGGGGCCGGCCGCTTCAGCGGAGCCCTCCGCAATGTTCAGGGTAAAGCTGGCCTCGGCGGGATCGCAGCCGTTGGCGGAGGCCACAACGGTGAACTCCGCGCTGCCGGCCGCCTCAGGCACCCCGGAGATTTGGCCGTCTTCCGCCAGGGAGAGCCCCGCCGGGAGGGCGCTGCCCGCCTTCAGCGCGTAGCTGACGTCCTCCGCGCCGGCGGCGGCGCCCACGCTCTGCACATAGGGCTCTCCTGCCGTTCCATCCTGGAGGGCGTTCCCTGTGTAGCTGAGGGAGCCCTTTTCAATATGAATGGAGAACTCAGCCTCTTGGTAGTTGTCCTTGGGGTCCGTGGCAAAGATGGTGAAGGTGAAGTCGCCCGCCTCCTCCGGCGTGCCGGTAATGGCGCCATCCTCAGCGAGATA
>ERZ808051.689-NODE-689-length-31703-cov-24.268924_pt1 | contig 31703 bp, 38 predicted proteins | sample MGYA00380199_ERZ808051 | MGnify/ENA primary metagenome ERZ808051 (study PRJEB31490, sample SAMN06133391) | mouse gut metagenome | isolation source: J11 | host: mice | place: China: Chengdu | collected 2015-05 ...
CTGCAAATTTTTGCCTCGCATCCGGCTAAAATTTGCTCGAAAATCCGCACATGTGGTTTATGTGAACAGACCCTAGGCTTTTCCTTATATATGGTATGATTCGATTGCTTTGGAGGGGAGAAAGGGCGGCGCATGGCGAGAATCAGGAAATCAGAAACCGGCAAAACCGTATCCGGACAGATCGTTTGGAAGATTGGAAAATATATCCGCCTGTCCCGTGACGACGGAGCGGTTGTCTCAGAATCCGTAGTCAATCAGGACAAAATACTGAACGATGAAATTCCCGGCTTTTTTGAGGATGGCCCTTATGAAGTAGTGGACACCTATATTGATGACGGGACCAGCGGCACGACGGACCTGGAGCGGCGGGATTTTCAGCGTATGGTTCAGGACATGAAATGCGGACGGATCAACTGCATCATTGTAAAAAACCTGTCCAGAGCCTTCCGCAACAGCGCAAATCAGGGCCGCTTTCTGGAGGAGTTTATACCTCTTTATAACACCCGGTTTATTTCCCTTTACCAACCCAGGCTCGACACGTTTCTGGACCCGGAAATCGTGCACAGTCTGGAAGTCAGCATCACGGGCTTTATGAATGAACAGTATGCCTACAAAACTTCCGCCGACGTGCGCCGGACATTCAGGCACAAGCGGGAAAAGGGGGAATTTATCGGCGCGTTTGCCCCCTATGGCTATATCAAGGACCCCGAGGATAAAAACGCGCTGATGGTTGACGAGGAGGCCGCCCAGGTGGTCCGGGACATATTCAAATGGTTTATTCTGGAGGGTATGAGCAAGGCCGGGATTGCCAGGCGGCTGAATGCGTATGGAATCCCAAATCCTGCGGCGTATAAGCGTTCCAAGGGCCTCCGTTATGAAAATCCGCATTGCAGGAACAACGACGGGCTATGGTCTCCGTCAACGGTTGCGCGGATGCTCCAGAATCCTTTGTACATTGGAGTGATGCGCCAGGGGCGGCAAAAGGTCATCAGCTATAAGGTACACAAGCGGACGGCCGTGCCGGAAGACGAATGGTTTGTTGTGGAGAACGCTGTGCCGGCCATCATTGACAAAGCTGCCTTTGAAGCGGCGCAGAGCCTGCATCAGCGGGACACCCGAACCGCCCCCGGCAAACGGGAGGTGTATTTGTTTTCCGGCTTTATCCGCTGTGCGGACTGCCGGAAAAGCATGGTGCGCCATACAGCCAGAAGCATTGTATACTACCAATGCAGAACCAACCGGGATAAATCCAAAACTCTGTGTACAAAGCACAGTATCAGACTGGATGATTTGGAAAAGGCGGTTTTGGCTGCTGTCCAAAAGCAGATTGCGCTTGTGGATTCTCTCCCCGAAATCATTGAGGAGATCAGCAATGCTCCGGCAGTGCGTACAGAATCCCTCCGGCTGGACGCGCTTTCAGAGCAGAGACGCAAAGAGCTCGACAAGGTGACCAGCGTTTTGGACGGCCTCTATATGGACTGGAAAAACGGCGATATGACCCGGGACCAGTATTGCCGCATGAAAGTCCGGCTTGAGGAACAGGCCCGGCAGCTTCAGGAGACCATCGCCCATATTCAACTCGAACGCGAGACCGCTGCCCAGGGCATTGACACGGATAACCCCTATTTAACCGCCTTTTTGAAACACCGCAATATTGAAAGCCTGTCCCGCGGCCTTTTGGCAGACCTGGTCAGTGCAATTTATGTCCATGAGGACAAAAGCATCGAAATTGAGTTTCATTTCGCGGACCCATACCGCCGCATTGCAGAGTATGCAGCAGGCAATCAAAAGGCGCTCTGCGTGACCGGCGGAAAAGCTGTTTAATGTTTAAGTTGTGTATAAATGCCTGCACCCACCGGAGCCACCGGAGCCACCGGCCCGGAGGGAGCCACAGGTGCTGACGGCGCCACCGGTCCTGCGGGCGCGACCGGCGTCACCGGTCCCATGGGTCCCACGGGTCCCACCGGTCCCACCGGCGCGGCGGGCGCTACCGGCCCTGCCGGCGCGGCAGGCGCCACGGGTGCTGCAGGAGCCACGGGCGCCACCGGTGCCACCGGCCCCGCCGGCCCCACCGGCCCCAGCGTCACCGACACCTCCGCCTATGCGGCCAATACCAGCGGCGCGGGCCTGCCGGTTGTTTTATCGGGCATTCCGGTTCCCCTGCCGAATTATCAGGTGCTGCCCGCGGGTATTACCGCAAACGGGACCAGCACCGTGTTTACCGTGAACACCCCCGGATACTATCGGATTTCCTATACAGTCAATACCACTGCAGCGCTGACCAGCGGCACCCGGCTGATGATCAACAACAAGCCGAATCTGGCCTCCACTGTGGCGCCTTCGCTGGGTCAGAGCCACTTTTCCAATGAGATCATCGTGAAGCTGGAAGCGGGAGCCACCATCACCCTGCAGATCTACGGCATTCTCGACACGGTCACGCTGCTGCCCGGGGCCGCCGGAGCAACCCTGTCCATCATCCGCCTGAGCTGAGGAGGGATGTCTCATGTCACTGCCTACGTTTCCCAAGATTGATCCCCCGCTGAGCCGGGAAGGGAGTCTCAACGAGATCATTTCCTCCATTGCGGCGGAGGAGCTCAGCCTGAGCCATATTCTCAACGCCGAGGGCGAAAAGCTGCAATATGTTCTGGGAACCCTGCCGGGACTGGAGGTGGCCGCCAACTTCGACGAGGTCATGAACGTCAATCGGAGCGTACAGGATACCCTGTCCGATGTGATGGAGCAGCAGGCGCTGCTGACCGCCAAGCTGAGCGCGGCCATGAAGGCCCCCATTCTTCCCGGTCCCGCCGGACCCACCGGTCCTGCCGGTCCCGAGGGTCCTGCTGAGGGCCCCACCGGGCCCACCGGAGCCACAGGCCCCACCGGGGCGGAAGGTCCCGCCGGTGCGACAGGCCCCTCTGGTCCCACCGGGCCACAAGGCGTTCAAGGCATGACGGGCAATCAGGGCAATCCCGGTGCAACGGGCGAAATGGGCCCCACCGGTCCTGCCGGTCCCACCGGGCCGGACGGTGCGGCCGGTCCCGCCGGCGCCGCCGGTGCCACAGGGGCTGTGGGCGCCATCGGAGCCACCGGCCCTGCCGGTCCCACCGGAGCCGCCAGCCCCGGCCTTACCGCCGCATTTGCCGCCAACACCCAGGGCAGTCCCATTGCGGTGGCATTGGGCGGCACCCCCATCCCGCTGCCCAACGCGCAGGTTTTGCCCTCCGGTGTCACAGCCAATGCCGGGAACACCGTGTTCACCGTGGCGGAAGCGGGCACCTATCAGATTTCTTACCATGTGAATACCACGCTGGCCCTGCCGATGGGAACCCGGCTGGTGATCAACAGCAGCAACCATATCGCGTCCACCATCGCCCCGAAAATCGACACCTCCAGATTTGAGAATCAGGTCACGGTTTACCTGCCCGCGAACTCCACCGTCTCTCTCCAGATGTACCCCATGACTCTTGCCGGAGGCGCCGTCCTGGTCGGCGGCGGGGCAGGGGCCTCTCTGACCATCATCCGGTTGAACGGGTCGAAACCGGAAAACTACCCGGAGCATGAAGTGGAAGGCGGATGGGATTTCGAAGAAGAATAAACGCAAGACTGCAAAGTTAAAACCAGGTACTCCCGCCGGCGGAAGCCAGTGGGAGTACTCTCATAACAAATCTAGAGGAGGCTTCCCTATGGTGAGCGTCAGTCTGTGCATGATTGTGAAAAACGAGGAGGATGTACTGGCACGCTGTCTGGAGAGCGCGGCGGAGCTGGCGGATGAAATCATCATCGTGGACACCGGTTCCGCCGACCGCACCCGGGAGATCGCCGCCCGTTTTACGGACAAAGTCTTTGACTTCCCCTGGCGGGACGATTTTGCCGCCGCCCGAAACGAGTCCTTTTCCCACGCCTCCATGGACTACTGCCTGTGGCTGGACGCCGACGACGTATTTCTGGAGGAGGACCGGAAGGCATTCCTGGAGATGAAGGAGACCCTGGAGCCTGACGTCTCGGTGGTCATGGCTCCATACCACACCGGGTTTGACGAAAACGGCTGCGTGACCTTCTCCTATTACCGGGAGCGGCTCATCAAAAACCGAGCCGGCATGCGCTGGGCGGGAGCCGTCCACGAGGCCATCGCACCAGTGGGGAAGGTTCTCTATGGGGATTTCGCCGTCACCCACAAAAAGACCCGCCCCTCTGACCCGGACCGAAACCTGCGGATTTATCAGGCCCAGCTGGACGCAGGAAAGGAGCTAGAGCCCCGCGAGCAGTTCTACTACGGACGGGAACTCTATTACCACCGCCGCTGGGAGGAGGCCCTGGAGGTTTTTGAACGTTTTTTGGAGGAGGGCCGGGGCTGGACAGAAAACAATATCGACGCCTGCTGCCACTGCGCCTACTGCCATCAGGAGCTGGGGCATGAACAGGCGGCCCTGGCGGCGCTGTTCCGCACCTTCGTCTATGACCGGCCCCGGGCGGAGACCTGCTGCGATATTGGCCTCTGGTTTTTCCGGAAAGAGCAGTACCGTCAGGCCGCCTACTGGTACGCCCTGGCCCTGACCTGTGTGCGTGACGACCGCCGGGGCGGCTTTGTTTCCCCGGACTGTTACGGCTATCTCCCCTGTATTCAGCTGTGTGTCTGCCACAGCCGTCTGGGCGGCCAGAAGAGGGCGGCGCTGTTCAACGAGCTGGCCGCCGCCTGCAAGCCGGATTCTCCGGCGGTCCGCCACAACCGGGCGTTCTTTTTGGCCCTGCTGGAGCAGAGTGAGCAAGTCGACTGACCCCGCCCGGCGGAAACGGATTTTGACCGGTCCGGACTGATCTGAACCCCCATGCTCCATCCGGCATCGCAGCTGAACCGTGTCAGGCGGGGACCGAATTGCGCAGTCCGGTTTGCGAAAAGGGACAAAAAGGTGAAGCATACATTCCGGGAAGCCTTGTGCCGCAAGCGTTTGGGAATGAATCTTTAGAGCCGGCAAAAAACCATCTCATGATGCTCCGAACGCTGTCCGCCGGGCGGCAGGCAGGTCCGGCTCATCATGAGATGGCCCAGGTCAATTTATGGAATTTCCAGAAGGACGGTCATATCAGCAGGCCGCCGGCCAGGGCTTTCCCGGCCTTAGAACCTGTATTCATAGCCGGACGGCGTGCAGCGGTTGTGAATACAGGCTCTTATACCAGAGTATACAACAGGACTTCCTTAAAGAGATTGCTCCACAGGTTGCGGCTTTTTCCAAGATATTCCGGATTTTCTTCTTTCTCATCCCACACAATCGCCGCCAGACGGTCGCCCAGAATGTTCCAGACATCCAAAGGAGCCTTCTTCCAGGCGTATTTTTCGGTAGCGGGGTCTATCGAAATCAGGGCGCGAAATGCGCCGCTTGTAACAGATCATGGAAAAATTGCAAGCACAAAAATCCGCTTTTAGATAGAGCACCGTCAGACGCAGAAAAAACCGGGCAGCGGCTCCGCCGCTGTTTGAAAACCGGTGTCCGCCGGTTTTCAGCTGTGCTGACCGGATCAGGAGGATGAGGTGCAGGGGGCGGGTTCTGTCCTGTTTTTCGGAAGTGCCAGCCTCCCGGAAGACAGGACAGCGCCCGGCCCCTGCATAAAATTTTTAAACAGGAGCTCCCTCAGAATTCCGCTTTGCCTGCCGTGTTTGGAAGAGAGGCGGCCGCTTGCGCGTTTTTGGACCAATCCGCCTGTTTCTCCGCTGCTTTTCTGACGCTCTCCGCGTCCACCCTGCCCTCGGTGATGATGTAGGTCACCACAGAGGCCACAGACACCACCGCGCCCGCCACCGAGCTGATGGTGCTCTCATCCAGCCTGAACACCATGGCCAAGCCGGTCACGATGCCTGCAATGGCCGCCCACAGCTTACGGGAACTTAACTTGTGCTTCCAGTCGATTTGATTCATAATTGACCGCTCCTTTCCTATGCTCATGCTTCCTCATCGTGCGCGGCCTGGTTGAGGTGCTTTTCAAGCCTGTTCATGGCTTCGGTGACCGGACCGTTACAGCCCTGCTCCTTTAACCCCTTCAAACAGGCCAGCAGTCCATAGCAAATCAGGGTCTGTTCCCTGCGGATTGCTTTCAGTTCCTCGTGCTGCCGTTTGCTCCGCTGAACAAACTTGATGCACCAGAGGATCACACCGCCAATCACGCCCAGCGCGGTCAGAAGCTCTGCCAATGTAATCAGTATCTCCGCGTTAATGGTCACTTCCACACTCAGTCCTCCTCTCCGGCGACAAACTGGATAACAAATATCCCGGCCAATCCGTACAGGCCCCTGCCGGCCAGGCGGGGCCGTTCTCTGCCGGAAAGCCTTGATATATCAAGGCTTTCCGGCTTTTCAGTCAAAGCTCTACAAGATCCATCATTGCCCGTTCCACGCAAAGCGCCGTTTTGGCGTTCAGCACCAGGGACAAGTCCACCGCACAGCCTCTGTCCGTGCGGGGATGCAGCACAGAGACATGCTGCAGGGTCTGGGGCCCGTGTGCCAGACGCTCCAGGGAAAAGCAGAGAGGCGGCACATCCGCGAATACGCCGCAGGGCGACTGTCTGAGAAGAATGGTGCCGGTTCCCTCTGCCGCAGACGCAGCGCAGACATTCAATGTATACTGGATTACATAGGTTTTTCCAGGGTTCAGCTGAACCTGCGCGGGAGCGTTTCTGTCCCAGCAGATATCTGTTCCCGAGCAGCTTCGCTGTCTCCAGGACAGGCGGCTGTCCGGCGTCCACAGTGCTTTCTCCCGATGGCCTGTCAGCTGAAGTGTGCTTTTTTCACAGGACGGCGTCCTGCATGGAGCCGGACCCGGGAAGGGACCGGTGCACGGCGGGGAGACGGGCGGACAGGGCGGGCAGGGGCCAGGGGCTGGAGGAGACGGCGGAGGACACGGATCAGGCGTTGGTTTGTGGGGCGGGGATGGGGGAAGCGGGCAAAATTCCAGTACGTGATCCAGCTTGTTTTTCAGCATCATCTGATTTTGCGTCACCGCCTCCACAAGAGCGGTGACGCTTTTGTTGACCGCCAGTACGTCCTGGGGACAGGCACAGGGACTTGTGCCCGGCAATGTTCCCAGGATATATTGCAGTTTCTCACCCTCGGCGTTGAGGATATGGCTCAGGGCAAGCTCTTCCATCGCAATGGATGCGATAATCATGGTCAGAGCTTCCTCCCGGGTCATATTCGCTCCGCCGTGGGGGAAAGAAGGCATAGACATATTCAAAAACTCCATATCTGTCCCGACAGAGCCGGGACCGGGATACGCGGCAGGGCATCCGTGCCGCCGTCCCATCCTATGACAGGGTGAGCAGTTTGGTTCCAGCCGGAACGCCCGGGCGGGTATGCGCATAGAGTAATCCCGGGTGCGGCGGCAGGGAGCTCCCTTCTCCCGCCGCCGCGCCGGATGCGCTTTGAAAGCGCATTTTACAAATCGAAAGGAGATTCCCGACTTATGTCTCTGCCCAGTTTTCCCAAGGTTGATCCGCCTATTGAGCGGGAAGACGCAGTCAATCAGATTCTCTCTTCCATTGCCATGGAGGAGCTCGGACTGAGCCATATCCTCAACGCAGAGGGAGAGAAACTGCAATATATTTTGGGCACCCTGCCCGGGCTCAGCGGCCCTGCCGCCACCGTCAGCGATGTGCTGGCTGCCAACGAGAGCGTCCGCAGTATGCTGGAGACCGCCGTGCAGAACCAGCTCTTCCTGAAGGCGAAGATGCAGGGGGCTTTGACGGCCTCTCCCATGCAGGGTCCCACCGGTCCCACCGGCCCCACCGGTGCCACCGGCCCTGCCGGCGGTCCTGCCGGCGCCACCGGCGCCACCGGCCCTGCCGGCGCCACTGGAGCCACCGGGCCAGTCATATATACGCAACAGCGAAATGCCCTGAAAATGCAGGAAACATCAAAAGAGATCATTCTCCCCTCTATACCATTTTTAAGCAGGAGGCAAGCCGGCCTCCTGTTTTTCTATGCCCTCAGTGAGGCCCGGGCCATGCCGGAGTCATGAAGCTGGTGTAAGAGATGGACCCCATGAGCCTGTCCGCCTGGAGCGGCTGGCACGATGACGCCGGGCAGGCCTGTATCCGCCGCAGCTTAGAACCTGTATTCATAGCCGTGGGATGCTGGATAGACGGGAATTTTTCCTGTCAGACAAGGAGATCTTTTGCGCCCACCGCAATCCTGACGATCTTAACAGATAGGGCCGCTCTAAGGGCACAATAGGGGCCTTAAATTTCCACAGCTTTTTCACTCATTTGCGGCTTGAAAGGGCATTGTACCTTATGTTATGATTAGGCTGTCAAAAAAGGATGCTCTCCGGGAAGTACAAAGCCCCCGGAGGGCATCTCCTCTTTTTGCCCGCCGTTTTTTCGGCGTTGAGAAATAAAAATAAAGCAGCCAGAGCCGGTCCGCGTCTATTGAATTGCCCGGAGAACCATTGTTAAATAGCCTTACGAGTCAGCGGATGCACCTTGAAAACAAAATAGGCTCTGGCACGCAGCACACGAAGGAGGATTTATCATGCGTGAAATGCCGCAGGATACATTGACTGTCAAAGAGTTGCAGCAGATTTTGAAAATCGGCGCCAACTCCGCTTACACCCTCATCCACAGTAAGGCTTTTCCTGTCATCAAGATCGGACAGACCTATCGGATTCCTGCGGAGCCCTTTTACGCATGGCTGAGGAATCCCGGTGCTGCGAACAATTAGGCCAAATCTTCAATGACTCAAAACAAGACTTTTATCGGAGGTTTGGTATTATGGCAAAGAAACGTTCTAATGGCGAAGGCAGCTACTACCAGCGCCCTGACCGCACCTGGGTACATCAGATTACCCTGGGCCGGAAGGAAGACGGTACTCTGATCCGAAAATCTTTCAAAAGCCGAACTAAGGCCATCTGCACTCAACGTAGAGAAGATTGGCTGGCAGAGCAGGCCCGGCTGAAGGAGCAGGCGGAGGCCAAACGACAGGAAACTGCGAAATAGGAGGATATTGTGGCTCGGCTGGGGCACTCCCTGGAATCCGAAACGCTGTTTGATGTGGCGTTCATGGAATGGTTGAGGCTCTATAAATCGCCGCCCACCAGAAAGCCGTCCACCTACACCAGCTACATCGCGACATACAACACGCATTTTGCTCCGGCATTTGGGGCTATGGCGCTGTATGAAATCACGCAGGATATAATTCAGGACTACTACCAGAAGAAGCAGCTCAAGGGCGGGCGCCAGGATGGGAAGGAGGGCGGTTTGTCCCCCAAGACCATTCGGAACCACCACATGATCCTGAAAGACTTCTTCACTTATGTCGAAACGAAGTACAAGCTCTTCGGCAATCCGACCCTCAGTACCACCCGCCCGGAAGTCGTACAGAAGGAGATGCGGGTGCTGAGGCCGGATGAAATGCAGATTTTCATGGAGGAAGTCATGAAGGAAACTCAACGTATTGCCATCCTTACTGACCTGTTCACGGGTCTATGTGTGGGGGAGCTGCTGGCATTGAAGATTGCGGATCTGGATTTGAAAAGACAGACGCTTTCCATTAACAAGAACATGCTCCGTGTTGAAACGTCGGCTCTTTCACTGGATAACCCGGCTATCCGCATCTTGAATTATGATCCGGCGAAGAAGACCCACCTGATCGTTCAGGACACGCCCAAGACGAAAAGTTCCAACCGGGAGATTGCGATCTCCGATGGCCTCTGCGAACTTCTGGTCCGGCATCTGTTCACCCTGGCCAATTCCAGCTGGCCCAATTCGGAAACCTGTTGTTTCCCTCTAATGCTGGGACCTATCTTGATACCAAGAGCTTTGAAATTCGGCTTAATGCTGTTTCCAAGCGGTGCGAGATCAAGAAGGTGAACCCCCATGCGCTCCGCCATACGCTGGCAACCTGCCTGGTGGAGGACCGGATGCCGCTGAACATTGTGCAGGGCATTCTGGGGCACTCCTCCATTGAAACCACCCGGAAGTACCTTCACAAGAACGCGGATACGGAGCGGGAGGCCATCGCCAGCATGACGAACCGGCTGGACGTGGCGCGGCTGGAGGCTACGACTCAGCTCAATGGAGCGAAGAAGCGGGGGAAGTTTGCCGGAATCACGTTGCCAGACTTCTCGGAGCAGGAAGGCAAAAAGAAGCGTCCCAAAGAGATCGTTTGAGAAGCCTGCGGCGATGCCTACTTTATTGCAAAAACTCCAGGCAAACGCCAGGGGGGTACCAAAAGAAAAGTTTCAGGAGGAAATCCTTTATGCGGGATACGATTTGAAAAAATCATGAGTCGCGCTCTTCGGGCAAACGCTGTTGCAAACGGAAATTTGACAACGAAAAATCCATAGAACCGTTGCGGCCCTGGGGATTGATAGTTGCGGAGACAGGACTTGAACCTGCGACCTCCGGGTTATGAGCTGCTGGCGAAGATGGTACCGAAATATTTCTAGGCCACTCTAAGTCGGTTGTGTCCAGTTCGCCGTGCTTTGCGCTCCTCTTACGTCCACTGGCTCCGCCGGGATTTTTGTGTTCGGGGTCAACTTATGGGTCAAAGCTGCACGGCATTTCCGGCGTAGGGTTTTTTCTATTCAAACCTCTCTGCCTCCCGGCAGATTTCTTCCGGAGACTTTTCATCGAAATACTCTCGCTGCCAGCGGGTGTAGTCGAATTTTTCCCGGATAACCGTGGCCACAAAGCGTTCCGCTTCTACGATAGCTAACTGGTCCATCGTACATTTCAAGTTCCTTATGAACGGAAGTGGTTAAGTGGTTTTTAATTGCTGCGTCTTTTCGCCGGGTGACGCAGAGGAGATGTCGAGAATAATAGGGACTATGGCACCGCATAAATTGAGCCGCTATATACACAGAAAAGGCATATTTATTACAAAAGGAGCTTCTCTGAATCTTCTGATTCGACGATTGCATACAGTATTGCTTAAACAAGTAAAGTATTGCAGGTCAGAGTTCAAAGAGTTGTCATTAGACAGTCCCGAAAATATAAACCCGGTTTGGAAATATTTAGGGAGACTCTGTTCTACGTTTATGCACTTTGCGCCGGCAGCTCAGCCAGTCCTCAATGACACTGAATGCAATGTCGATTTCTTCCTGTGTGTGAATTTTTCTTACTTCATCCAACGTTTCTCCAGCATGCTTGAGGTCATACGCTAAATGTGCGTCATTTAAAGCGACACCTTTTGCTGTAACATACAGCGCAAACGTATTCCCGGCGGAAGATACCGCTTTTCTGTACAGCAAATTTTTTTCTATCAGCTTCTTTACGACTTGCGATAGTGCGCCTTTTGTTTTAGCGTATTCATAAGCCAATTCTGTGACGGTTATCCCCGGATGATCCGCAATTTTTTTGATCAAATGTGCTTCCACGTATGTATATTCTTCTCCGGTACCATAGTCATGAGGGCGTTTTGTGCCGGTATATAGGATCGAGAGCTGATGAAGCAGATCAATTGCAGCAATGTTATCATAATGCTTATGAGAATAATTTGGAAGCTTCTTCACGGTATAAACACCTATCTTCTGTTCAGTTTTCACAGGCTGTTTAAAAATTATTTTCACATATAACGATCTTCTAATTTATCTTTAAGGCTCAATCGGAAAATTATGTGCTCTCTTCGCATTGCTAAAAGCATATATCCTAAGCAAACATTCTCAATAAATAATAACATTTTCATAAGTTTCTGTCAACGAAAAGAATATCAAAGCAACCATAAATTTTGTTTTGCATCTGTTTCTACAGAACATGTTTGCATGTTTTTAAATTGCCGAAAACCCTGACCTTCCTATAATCACAAGACATATTAACCAAATTTTAATTTTCATATTGGAATATTTGCCACTTGATATTCTTCAGACTATAGTTTAGAATCTAAATAATGAAAAGTGACAGATAGACGCAGAACGCTAAATTTGCCAGAATTCTTACTGAAGCATCAGTTCGCAAGGGTGTGATGGTATTGGGAGGTAGAGAAGAAATGAATTTTATTCATAATTTTGATGAACAGGTTGTTCGCCGCGGCACAGACGCGAAAAAGTATCTGGGATTTTCAGATGAGGTACTGCCTATGTGGATCGCGGACACAGACTTCAGGGCTCCTCAGCCAGTAATTGACGCATGTGTCAACCGTATGAAAGAAGGAGTGTATGGCTATCCTGGCATCAGTGAGACATATAAGGAAGCTGTTTCTTTTTGGCTGTCTACACGATTTCATTTTGACGTTGCGGCGTCTGCTGTGGAGTTCGTTCCCGGCGTGATTCCTGGTATTATCTGCGCAATTCGGGCCCTGAGTCACCCGGGGGACTATGTTGCCATGCTTACCCCCACATATCCCCCTTTCAAAGACCTCATTGATCACAATGGCCGACTTGAGTTGCGGTCTCCTTTAAAAATCGAAAACGGAAGATATGAAATCGATTTTGAGGATTTGGAATCGAAGCTCTCCCTAGAAAGATGCCGGTTGTTTTTGCTTTGTAATCCGCATAATCCCAGCGGCCGTGTGTTTACCTTGGTAGAACTCCAGAAAATCGAGGAACTTTGCCGGAAACACCATGTAATCGTGTTGGCAGACGAAATCCATCAGGATTTGATTTACAAAGGGAGTAAACATATTCCGTTCGCGAGTGTCTCCGAGTGGAGTGCGGCAAACAGCATCGTCTTTATCAATGCCAGCAAGACTTTTAATACAGCCGGATTTCGAACAGCGGCATTTTACACACTGAATCCGGACTTAAAAAACCGCACCCATGAAGAGATTCTCAATAATAAGGGGATTGGCGAAAATCTTTGCGGCACCGTCGCCACGATTGCGGCATATACGCAGTGTGCATACTATGCGGACCAGATGATGGAATACATTGAAGAAAATCTTAAAACAGTCACAGATTGGCTGGATACGACTGATCAGATTTCCATGATCCGACCGGAAGGGACGTATCTCCTGTGGTTAAACTGCAAAAAAATGGGGCTTACACAGAAGGAGCTGACAGAGTTTTTCACCGAGAAAGCGAAGGTCTATTTAAACGATGGCACTTCGTTTGGCCCCGAGGGAGCCGGATTTATGCGGATGAACATCGCAACAACACATCAAAATGTTCAAGAGGCTCTGCGCCGGATCTCCACCGCACTCTGCAAATGAAGTATTTCAAAAACCGCTCTGTTTAACAGGAGGACATGTGGATGATAAATGTTTTTGACAGGCCGGTCCCAAATGGAGAAAAGGCATATTTTTCTGTACCAGTTGGCGAGCTTTGCCATAGGGGAAAAGAACGATTTCCTGTGATTGTAGTAGCGGGAAAGAAAAACGGTCCCACACTTTGGATCAACGGTACAGTCCATGGTGATGAACTGAATGGTTCGTATGCTGCATGGGAGATATGCCGGGAGCTTGATCCTGATTTTCTTTGCGGAAATCTGGTCGTTACTCCGATTTGTAATATAAACGCTTTTTATGACCGCCAAAAGGTGTCCTGCCTTGACTATTTGGATATGGATACTGTTTTTCCGGGAAATTTGGAAGGAATGCTGACTCAGCGAATCGCGGCAGTTTTTTATCGTGAAATTAAGGCAAACGCCACCGCGCTTATCAGCTTTCACACGATGGCAACTCCCTATGCCGCGAATCCATACACTGTGCGGAAAATCGTGCCCGGCGTTGATGACGCGGTTAATCAGACTGCGGAGGGGATGCAGCGCGCTTTTGGCGCGAAGGCAAACTGTGTAGTTGATTTGAGTTCCGCCGCCAACGAATTGCCCGGCGTAACTAATGGCGCTCTGGATATTACATGCTTGCGCGATGGAATTCCGGCTTTTATGGGAGAGATCGGACAGGGCGGACGGATTGACGACGAGGCTGTTGGGAGCGCCAAAACTGGTATTATAAACGTAATGCGGCACTTAAAGATGTTGGATGGGGAGATCAAGGAAGAAAAGGATCAGATTCTGATTACGCGCCGCAAATTTTTATACGCAAATAAAGGGGGGATCACAAGACTTCTGGTAAAGCCCGGCGAAGTTGTAAAGGGAGGGGGAAGACTGCTGCAAGTTCACTATTATGATGATCAAATTGAAAGTCAGCACACGAAGGAAGACGCCTATATCATTGGAATTCGGGAAAACCCTGTTGTAAATGAAGGGGATCGAATTGCGTTCGTAGGCACCGAATGGGCACCGTGGAAGTAATTAGCAGTAAAGGAGGTTCTAATGACTATTGTTGCTGTTGGACAAATGAATTCAAAACCAATGGATATCACATCAAATCTGGAAAAGATGGAGTCTCTCGTAAGTGAGGCTGCCCGGGAATCTGCGGAGATGATCTTGCTTCCGGAGCTATGCCTGACGGGATACCGGGCTGATGAAGCGTTCGCAAAGCTGGCACAGCCGCTGACAGGGGAGTATACACAGGAGCTGAGCCGCATCTCCAAGAGGTATGGCGTTCAGATCTATACCTCTATTCCTGAAAAGAATGAGGATGGAGAAAAACCATATAATACAGCAATACTGGTCGATTCCTCCGGTGTGGTGGCCTCGTACAGCAAGCTGCATTTATGGGCAAATGAGACCGCTTATTTCCGTCCTGGCAAGAAATTGAAGATGACCAAAACCCCCACAGGATTAGCCGGAATGATGATTTGTTTTGATGTGTGCTATCCGGAGATGGCAAGGACATACGCGTTAAACGGCGCGGATTTGATGATGTATACCTTTGCTTTTGGCAATCCTGCCAGAAAATATGTTTTTGATAATATGACACAGGCGAGGGCTATCGAAAACACATGTTATGTACTGGCGGCTAACATGATTGGACAGGAAAAAAACACCGTCTTTTTCGGGGGCTCCTGCATCGTTGACCCTCTTGGCAACAGGATCGCCTGCTGCGGCGACGAAGAGGGGATTGTGTGTGCATCTATTGATTTATCCCTTTTGGCCGCGACCAGAAAGAATTATCCATATTTGGGAAGAAGGCGGGCAGAGGGATACCATCTGGAGTAAAGGTGATTTCAAGAGATTGGACAGTGGAGGGCTGTGCTTTTTCAGCGAAATTTTTTATGTGCCAATATTTTAGATTCTAAACTACGATTCACTGTGTTTTTGCAGCTCATATAATACATCGCTTTACTTTATGAATTATGGAGGGAAAGACTTATGAGTTCAAACTTGCAAAAGAAAAACAGGCTGCTTAGCGGAAAAGACTTGTTTTTCCTCGGAATGGGACAGTGCATTGGCGCCGGCATTATCACCAATACCGGACTTGCCATTGGCGCGGCAGGCACCGGAGTGATTGTTGCGTACCTGATGGCGTTTGTTGTCACTTATGTGGGGAATCTGCCGAACCTCATTTTTGCGACGATCCACCCGGTAGCAAGCCCCACCTATGTTTCCACATCCTGGCTGAATAAAAAGCTGGGCGGGTATTGGCTCTATACCCAGGTGTTCTCAACGCTGGCCCAGGCTTATATGGGCTCTGCTTTCGGAACCTATCTGAACAGTATTTTTCCCAGCGTGAATCCCAGTCTTGCGGCCTGCGGGATCCTGACTCTGTTTTATATCATCAATCTGTTTGATATCAAAACCTCTGCGCGTGTGCAGAATATCACAACTGCTTTTATGCTGCTTACCATTGCCTCCTTTGTAGTGCTTGGTCTTCCGAAATGCAATATGGAAGTCATGTTCAACTCTGAAAACTTCTTCTATGGCGGCTGGCTTGGTATTTTCAATGGCTGTGCTCTGGTCCTGTTTGGTGTTGGCGGCTGTGCTTATCTGCCGCAATACGGCCCGCAGATGGAAAAGCCCCATCGTGATATTCCAAAGATGACCACTCTTGTCTATATTTGCGCTTTCTTTGCGTTTGGCCTGGTTGCCTTTGTGGGCGCGGGCGTTGCTCCCATCGCTGAGGTTGCTGGACAGGCTATGACGTATCAGGCAAAAATTATTTACCCGGGCAACGGGTTCCTGCTGTTTATCATTGGCGGCGCGCTTCTGGCGATTGTAACAACCATCAACTCTAATTTCTCACGGTATTGGGTAACGATCATCCGCGGCGTGGATGAGGGATGGCTGCCCACGGTGTTTGCGAAGAGAAATAAATATGGCGTCCCCTTTGTTCTGCATACCGTGTTTTTCCTGATGGCCTTGATCCCCAATCTCTGTGGCATGAACATCGGCGCGCTGTCTGGACTCGCGTCTGCGATCTGCTTGATCCCGCAGCTGATCCCTGTCTGGGGCTTCCTGAAAATGCCTGAACGCTGCCCGGAGGATTGGAGCAAGGCTGCAAAACTCTCCAAAACCTTTGCCTCTTTAGGCAGCAGAGTTGCGTTGTGCCTGCTGGCCACGATTCTGGTTGGTATTTTTGTAGTCCTGAATATTTTGAATTTCTCCAGATTTACTACAATCTGCTTCTTCCTGTACTTTGCGATTACCGGTATTATCTGCTTTGGGTTCGGAGACAAAATGCTTGCCAAAAGAGAGGCGGCCGAAAATACTCAAAGGTAGGATGCGCTTATAGTAGCTGAAAATGTGGCGGATCAGGATCTGCCTGCTCCGCCACATTTTAATTTCAACATGAAATCCTGACCACATGAGACTGGTCTTACATAGGGACTGAAGATAAATGAGGATGGATTATGAATCAGAATCAAAACGAAAAACTTATTCGTCAGGCGGTGCACGATGCGGTCATCCGCGCTGTTACGGAGATTTCGGCAGATGTGAAGGGACTTCTGGAAGATGCGCTGCGCCGTGAAACCAACGAGACCGCCAAGAATATGCTGGGCTCCATGATTGAAAATCTGGCGGTGGCCAAATCTATGGATAAAGCCGTCTGTCAATCTCCCGGATATCCGACCACTTGGCTGAGTTATGGCGAAAACAATTTTCCCCAATATATCTCCTCAATCATAGCAGATGCCTTGACTGAGGCCACCGGAAAAGGTTATCTGCGGCCCAGCATTGTGGACCCGCTGACACGTGAAAATCCCGGAAACAACACTGGCAAAGGCGTGCCCAATATAGAATATCAGTTTCAACCCGGTCAGAAGTATGTGGACTTTATCATCAGCTTCAAGGGCTGCGGCGCGGAGTTGGGCAACGCGATGAAAATCATGACGACTGCTACCCTGGGACTGGACAAAGACTATCAGGGGTTGAAACGGTTCGTATTGGAAACTGCCGTCAATGCCGGCGGGAAACCGTGCCCTCCCTTTGGTATTGGCATCGGCATCGGAGGTCAAATGGATATTGCGGCCAAAATCAGCCGAGAGGCAATTTCTACCCGCAGATGGGATGATATTAATGAAGATCCGTTGCTGGCCCGACTTGAAAAGGAACTCAAGGATGCTATTAATTCGTTGGGTCTGGGTGCTGCCGGTACCGGCGGCGATACGGTCTGTCTGGCTGTGAAAATCGGTACTGCGGCCACGCATACCGCCATTGCCCCTGTAGCGATCAACTTCCACTGCTGGGTAGCCCGCCGTGCGGGTATTCGCATCTATGATGATGGCCGTATTGAGAAGTTACTGTAATTGAGAGAGGAGTTTGCTGGATTATGTCTGTTTATCATTTGCCTACGCCTCTTCAAGAAAAAGATATGCGCAGCTTGAACGTAGGCGATGTTGTTTATCTGAGCGGAAATATCTTTACTGCTCGTGACATGGCGCATTTTCGGATCCGAGATCTGCTGGAATCAGGAGAGTCCCTGCCTAAGGATTTCCGTGGCGCCGCTGTATTTCACGCCGGTCCCGTTTGCCTGAGAAATGAGGATGGTTCATGGCGGTTGAATGTAATCGGCCCGACCACTTCGATTCGCATGGAACCATATGCAGACATGGTCGGAAGAATGGGCGTCAAGGCAGTTTTAGGTAAGGGCGGCATGGGCAGTGGCACCCTGGAGGCTTGCCAGAAGTATGGCTATGTTTATCTTCAGGCCGCCCCTGGATGTGCCGCCAAACTGGCACAGGGCATTGAGCGAATCGTAGATGTCAACTGGTTTGAAATGGGCATGCCTGAGGCGGTATGGCATTTGTGGGCCAAGGACTTCGGTCCTCTGGTTGTTGGAATGGATACCAATGGCAACAGCATTTATGACAAACTGAAAGAAAATGCTCTGACAAGAATCGATGAACTGTATCCTGCTGTTTGAAGAAGGAGAATGCACAAGTGGAATATCGAATTGAACACGACTCTATGGGTGAAGTTCGGGTGCCGGCGGACCGGTGCTGGGGAGCACAGACGCAGCGTTCCCATGAGAATTTTCCCATTGGCGTTGGTATCGAGACGATGCCGGCTGAAATCATCCGTGCCTTTGGTATTTTGAAAAAAGCGGCGGCAATAGCGAACCACATGCTGAAACCGGAAAAATTAACAGAAGAAAAACTTCTGGCAATTTCACAAGCCTGTGATGAAATTATGAGCGGACATCTGAACGAACAGTTTCCTTTGGTGGTCTGGCAGACAGGTTCCGGGACTCAGTCCAACATGAACGCCAATGAGGTTATCGCCAACCGTGGTAATGAACTGGCAGGGAAAAAGCTGCTGCATCCCAATGATGACATCAATATGTCCCAGTCCTCCAATGATACGTTTCCCACAGCCATGCATATTGCTGCTGTCATTGCAATTGAGGACCGGGTACTTCCGGCGATTGACAAGCTGGTATGCACATTTCAGCGGTTAGAAGCAGAAAACGAAGACGTGGTAAAATCCGGACGGACACATTTGCAGGACGCCACTCCGGTTAAGTTTTCTCAGGAAATTTCCGGCTGGCGGACCAGCTTGGAACGCGACCGGCAATTGCTGGCCCTGGCCCTTTCGCCCCTGAAAGAGCTGGCTTTAGGCGGAACGGCGGTAGGCACTGGCCTGAACGCGCCTGAAGGCTTTGATACGTCGGTAGCGGCAGTAGTATCGGAGTTGACAGAGAAAACCTTTGTCACTGCCGTCAACAAATTTCACGCTTTGACGTCTAAGGATGAATTGGTGTTTGCTCATGGAGGATTGAAGGCACTGGCCTGCGACATGATGAAAATTGCCAATGATATCCGCTGGCTTGCGTCGGGACCTCGGAACGGATTGGGAGAGATCAGGATTCCCGAAAATGAGCCGGGATCCTCTATTATGCCAGGCAAAGTAAATCCCACTCAATGCGAAGCCGTCACGATGGTGGCAGTGCAGGTTATTAGCAACGATGTGGCGGTTGGTATGGCGGCATCACAAGGCAACTTTGAGCTGAATGTCTTTATGCCGGTATGTATCTATAATTTCCTCCAGTCCGCCCGGTTGTTGGCGGAGTCTATGATCTCGTTTAACGACCGCTGTGCCGAGGGCATCACAGCCAACCAGGAAAAGATGGAAGGCAACCTTCACAGCTCTCTTATGCTTGTAACGGCCTTGAATCCATACATCGGCTATGAAAATGCTGCGGAAGTTGCCAAAAAGGCATATAAGGACAAGACTTCTCTAAAGCAAGCTTGTCTGGAACTCGGTTTCTTGACAGAGGAAAAATTTGACGAAGTTTTTCATCCTGAACGTATGGTGTAGGTGGCGGTCAATCTTTGGCACAAGGTCAAAATTGAAATGGTCATACTTAACTGCTGGACATGCAAGCAGGAATCAACAGCTGCTATTGCTGACCTTATTTGTGATAATCTCTGAAATGAGTTTTCAAAGTACCATGATGGGTTAGATATCTCTCAATACCAGCAACTGATTTATGTTCAGATCATAGAAGCTCTGTTCCTCAGAGTACCCACAGCGTCAATTTCTATGTTTATAAGGAGCTACCTATATGAGCAAACCCAAAAGCCAGGGATAGACCGCAAATACGGTCTGCCCTTGTCTTTCAAAAATTGCGCCGCTTTTACCAAAGAGGTCAGCAAACATTTTTTGGACAAATTTTGATAGTTTATAGGCGTTTTCGCTCCATTTTATTTGCTCTCCGGCACTCTTTGAAACCAGTGTTTCCACGTGTTCCACGTCTGTCTGTGGCTAATTATGTGGTCAAGAAAATCGGTGCACCGAAAGAGGCTTTTCACAAACACAACGAAGCACTGTGTAATACGCTCAATTTTTACCCCTGTATTTCTCCATTTATTCCTATCGACTTTCGTCTCCTGTTTCGATATTGTGTCACTTGCGAAACCTACACAAAACATAGAAATCAGGAGGAGATGCAAATGACCAGCATAAAAAAGTGCACTGCCACCGTACTGACGGCAACCATCCTAACAGCTACCCTCACCGTCCCCGCCATGGCAATAGAAACCCCAGCCATCCGGGCAAGCAGCTACAAGGGCAGTACCCTGGAGGTGGGAGAGCGAAGCGGCCTCATCATCGACCCCAGTGGCACAGAGTACACTGTCTCCTCCAGCGAGCCGGACACGGTAGCGGTGGAACAGGTGCTGACCTTCTGGGTCGCTGTCGCCAAAGCGGAGGGGAGTGCGAAGATCACCATATCCAACAGTGCCGGGGAGTGCGGGAGCATGACACTAACGGTCAGCTCCGCTGACTCCGCCCCATTGGAGGTCCCCGCCAGCGGGGACAGTGCCGTCCTGACGGACAACCTGGAAATACAGCAGGAGATGATCCGGCTAATCAACCAGACTCGAAAGGACAACGGGGTGCTGGAGCTACCGGTCAATGATGCCCTGATGAATGCCGCCCAAGTCTGCTCCAACCGGCGGTACACCTGGCATCACTCTCCGGAGGAGAGCAAAGCCGCTGTCGATGCCGGATACCCCTATGGCTTCGGTGACAACCTCACCGTGTTCACTGGCACAGCCGATGCCGCTCAGCGCGCTGTCGACAACTGGATCAACTCCCCCGGTCACTTCGAGAGAATGATCGACCCCAGATGCGACTGCATCGGCGTGGGCGTGACCCAGTACGACGGCATCACCTACTGTTACATGTTCGTTGGAATACCCAACAGTGTCAACTTCTATGCATAACCAAATTTAAAACAAAGCGGTGCGTTCCAGGCAGTATGGAACGCACCGCTTTTCTGCTAGTCGGGGGAATGTATCCTGCCAAACATTGCATACCAGTAAACAATGAAACAGCGCCTTGTAACTGAAGGCGTTCTCAGTTATAACGTAACAATTGCCGATGGTCAGTTTTTCGTCTCTCTGTTGTCCAAAAGTTCCCGCATCGTAAAGGGAACAGGGGTATGGAACGCCATCCGCGAGGGGTCCAGGGAGTCCCCGGCTACCCCGTAAAACAGTTTTTCAATGGCTGCTGTGTCCTTCTCGTCCAGTTTATGAAGCGTTTCGCTCCACTCCGCCAGCATTGCATACCCCTCTGGCAGACCGGCCGGCTGAATAGGACGGGTCCAGTCGATCACCCGCCAATTCGAGTAGAGGTTGTATTTTTGATAGCTCAAGTCCATATGTTCTATACGGTAGTTTTCGATATACGCCATACGGACACAACGCCTGTCACGTTCGAAGGCTTCCTTAACAATCACAACACCATATCGCGGCCACGCCATTTCTGGCGTCTCTACCTGAACCAGATCTCCCGTATGGAACGGCAGAGGAATTGTTGTATTGCCTGTCTGGCGTAACCGTACCGCTTTGCTGCCGATTTTTCGCTCTTTATATCTATACTTAAGGACATCATCCAGGTACCAGGGGCCGAAGTCCTGTATGATAATTTTTCGATTCACTAAAAAGATGCCCAGGCTCAAAACACGCTGCATTTTGCCGTCTACCTCCGCCCATTTATCCGCAAGGCCCTCAAAGCTCACCCCGTAGGGATACCCCAGTGAGCAGTTCTGGCAAGACATCTCGGCTTCTTTCAAGTACTCTGTCAGCTCCTCATAGGTTCGGAATACTTCCTTAACGTTGTAAGGGCCGTTGCTCATTATGGCTGCCTGGAAAATGAACACCTGCCCTGGCCGCCGGCTGTGCAATTCCTCAAACGCCCAGTCATATATCCTGAGGGTATCTGCGAGCAGAGCTTTGTCATCCTCATTTTCCGCCCTGCGGAGCAAAGAAGTGAGGGCGGCATATTTCTCTACAATAGGGCGGTGTCCGCTGTCGATAATCTCTGCCTTTTCCTCTGTGGTAAGGGGGCGGGCGGTACGCAGATAGTCCCGAATTTCCGGGGAGAGGACCCAGCTGTAAATATCACCCATGGGCTCTGCGCTCCTGTCTCACCTGGGCCAGTAAATCCGGGAACGGAGTCTCCACCCAGCGGCGGAATACCCGCTTATTCCGCACACCAAAAATATCAAGAAATTCATTGTCCGCGTCAGAGTCCCGCTGGGGCTGGCGGCTGAGGTATTCGCTGATCTCCTGCAAGATCTCCTCGCCTTCGGGCAGCTCCTCTGGCTTGGCCGGATAGAGACAGTCGATCACACGGTACTCACCGATCAGGTGAAGCAGACTATAGGAGAGGTCCAGAACGCCAAAATGGTTTCCTTCCACAAATCCAAACCACATATAGCGGGTGCCGTTCAGGTCCAGCGCATTGTCCATAACGCCGAACAGAGGTTTATTCAACATGGGTCCATCCAGCTTCACCAAATCGCCTGTCATAAAGGGGATCGGGTACGGAAGCCGATGACAGCCTAAAACGTCGTTTCCAAGCTCAAGCTGAAGCTCCGTCATTTCAAAATCAAATCCCCACTCTTTCTCCTTTTTTTCACTGGGCCAGAACCGGGTCGTGCAGTACACTCCTTTCACCCGCTGTATGTCAAAATCGATCACATTTTCCCATGTTCCATTCACCTGCTCCCATTTCGAGGCGCTGATATGAGGCTCTACAGGCCGATTTTCTGTATATTTCAACAGTTCTGCATAAGAGGAACACAGGCGGACATCACTGGTAATCAAGGAATTCCATTTCTGAGACCACCTGTGCGCGACAGTCGGAAGCACAAAAAGATGCTCCGGGCCAGTCTTCCGCAGTTCTTCCATTGCTAGTCCATACAACCGAATCATTGTCTCGATCTGCTCCCGCTTCTCTCCTGATTCATCCAGCAGAGTCCGAAGGGCTGTTTCTTTTTCTTCAATGCTCCGAAATCCACCGCAGATGATATGCATCTTTTCTTCCACGGACAGCGGGTAATTCGCCCGCATATGCTCCCGAATTTCCGGGGATAAAATCCAGTCATAAACATCCAGCATACCGCTCAATTCCCTTTCTTCTTTTGCCGCTGTCCAGCATACCGAGAATTCCAAAGGCCGCCAGCCCCACAAAGAGCTACCACACCGTCATCATGACGCCCTGGAAGGTGCTGCCGGATTTTTCCCGGTTGCCGGCAAACAGGGTCAATGTAATCAACGCAGCAATCCCGCCCGCAATCAGCCGCTCCATGACGCTGCCGCCTGATGCCCCGGAGGACAGCATCCAGCAGAATGCCCCCACAACGCCCCCGGTCACGCCCCAGAAGGTACAGGCGGTGCAGCCATACCGCTCTTTCAACCGGCTGTTGAAGGTAATGCCCCACCAAAGGACGGCACACACTAAAATCAGTCCCAAGGGGCCTGTCAAAAGCTCAAGCATCATTCCACCTCTCTATCTGCATCTCCCAGGTCCAGGATGTCCACGCCCCGCTCCACCCAGAAGTCCATGAATCCGCTCATGTGAGGGGAAGGCCCGTTGCCCCGGCGGCGGGAGTAGAACAGCAGATGCCGCGCTCCGTCCGGACAGGCATCCAGATAGTCCCCCAGGTATTCCGACATGGAGTGATGGACAAAGAGAAACTGCCGTCCCGGCTCTTTTGCCAACTCCCTCGCCGGTATCTGGATACATACGGTCCGTCCATCCAGCACCGTATATCCCAGTAACGCTGCCGCCTGACAAAACGTATTCTTCCGCTCCTTGTCCACGGGAGAGACACAGAGGAAAACCGTCCCGTCGTATTCCCGCATCTTTTCCGCCGCAAACCGCTCAATCCGTTTTTCCCTCCCGCCGGGATCGTTTGCCTCCCGGGGTAAATAAACAGAATTCCACATCATGACCACCTCATTCCCGGAATAGTTGCCAGACCGTAGGCACTGGGAATCTCATAGCGCCACCGCCCCGGTTCGTCCTCGAAGCCCCGCTGGTACTTCGCTTTATAGCCCAGCTTTTCCAGCTCCCTGAAATCCCGCTGCCGGGTGCGGTCTGGAATACCCGGCAGGACCTCTCGGTAAAGCTCCGCCTTGTCCATGCCGTCCTCAGCGTCCTCCTCGCCCATCCGGCGCATCAGGAGGCATAGCCGCCGCAGTTTTTCCAAGTACTTCTGCCTTGTCTTGTTATCCTGTTCCTCCAGTGGGAGTGGCTCCAGCGTCACGGGGACATAGGCTTGCCGCGTCCGGATCCACCGGGCCTTCAGGACTCCCGCCTGCCGCAGCAGGCGGAGATCCCGGAGGCCGGTACACCGGCTTACGCCAAAGTTCAGGGAGAACTCCTGATAGGAGACCTCCTCGCAGTTGAGGAACAGGTGATAGACTGAGAGGATGCGGCTGGTCTTGGTTTTCATGTCGGGCACTCCGGCCATGACGCTTCTTTGTCTCCTTTCAGACGCTTAATGAAGACTTCCTTACTTTGACGTTCGTATTCCTCCAGTTTCCGAATCATTTCCGCGTCCCAGGGCTCCCAGTCCTCGGGGCGCCCCAGCGTGAATGTGACACGCATTCTTTTCCCGGCGATTCCCATCACCTGGAGCAGGGGCCTGCCGTCCACGGACCGGCAGGGGAGGACCCGGGCTGTTACCTCTTCTTGCGTAATCCTGACGGTCTTTCCGCGCTCCCAAAATGCAAAGGTCATGACCTCGTCCGCAGACAGGAGCTGCCCCGCCAGGGGACGCGTCCGCTCCCTGCGCCCCAACAGGGAACTGCCCTCCGCAATTCCCTCGTTGATGTAAGTCTCCGAACGGACGGCATGGAGGATCACCTGCGTCTTGCCCCGCAGCGCCGTCACCTGGTAATACTCCGGCCAGCCGTCAGCATAACAGCAGAAAATAGAACCTATATGGATGTCCTCGTTGCTGCCCCATTTTTTGCCCATCCTAATCTCCTTTCCGGCATACTTGCCCGCGCTTTGATGGCAGTATAGCATACCCCTCTATATATCCCAGTCAAACGTATTGACGCAATCAGAATCGAGAAAACACTGCCGGAAACAGGCAGTGTTTTCCACGCTTATGCGTCATAACCTGCGGCTTGTTCCAAAACCTTGCGCTGTGCCGCTTTTACGTCGATCTCCCGCAAGTTCGTATACAACTCCAGCTCATCGTCAAAGGCCTCCCGCTCTTTCCGGGAAAGGACAGACAACACATGATCCTGTACCGTACCGCTGGCATATCTCAGCGCGATTCGCATCTCCGCCGGCAAATCTTGCAGCAGCCTGCCGCACAGCGGGAGGGGAAGTTCCGCCAGCGTGTCAAACTCGGGCAGGAAGGAGACCTTTGTAATCTCCCGGTTCCATTTCTGAATTTCCCGACAGATTGCGGTTCGTACCTTTTCCCGATAGTTTACGCCAAAATATCCCTGCACAGCAACGGACAGCCGATCTCCCCAAGCCTCAAAGCCCGGCAGACTCCCATCCCCCGGGAGAATCTGCAGAAACGCAAGAACCCCCTCGGCAGCCACGACATTGCGCAGAAAATCCCCGCCCTGGTAGTCACCGGCCAGCAGATACTGAGCAAACAGGTTCTCCAGCAGGGGTTCCTTATCCGTCTGCATCCATTCGCTGGCGTCCAGCAGACAGGCCTTGAAAAAGGCGTCCGGCTCCTGATCGGTATAGGAATATCCCATGGCCAGAAGCCCGTCTTTGCGGACGACCTGCCACAGGCAGAGAAGCTCTGTCACCATACGGAGGCAGGCGTCCTTTTCTGTGTCGGGGCAGCGCAGCCGCCGGGCACAGTCAGGGATGTGGTCAATCAACATTACGATTTCTCCTCCTTTGTTTGGATAGACCAGGTATCCAGCGATAACCCCTGACCGTCCCTCAGTACCCGAACACGGTCTGTGTAAGGCGAAAATGCCGGGATAGAGGAAAATTCCTCTGCCCGCTCGGTGTGCATGGGGACAATCACTTTTGGCTGCACCGTCTCAATCAGACGTGCAATCGTCTCCACATAGGCGTGGCCGCTGGTATGTAAGTGCTCAACAGGCCGTCCGCCGATAAAGCCGATCAGAGCCTTGTCCGCGTGCTCCGGCTTGAGATAGCCGCCCCACATGGAATAAATGATCTGGCCGTCCACAGGATAAAATTTGTCCCGCATAATCTCAAAGACGTTTTTTCGATTGGCTGATGGATTGGCGTTTTTCCGCACCAGCATCACGAACCCCTTGTGGTAGAGGTCAGAACTGTTTGCCGGCTCAACACCCACCGGATTTTTCAGCGCTGCGCCCAGTTGGGACAGCCGCTCCGCCTGCCGGTCCCCGTTCAACACCCGAATGACGGGCTGACGGGCCGCACACTGATACCGGAGGAAAGTACCTTTGGCCTCCATCCCCTTCATAGCGGTCAGCATCACCTCCGCTTGATAGGCATCACAGGCAAACTGCGTTCCCTCTGGTGTATGGTGGTAAAATTCCATGATGCTGTCCAGATTGGTAGAGGACACCAGCACAAAATTATATTTGTGCTGCCGGAACAGTTCTTCCGCCCGCTGCCCTAACTGTTCTTCCGTCTGGACGGGATTGGACGTCGCCTCCGACCTGCGAGAGAGCATCGTCCCCTCCGTAATAAGCAGATCGATACCTCTGGGGACAAACTTTTTCAGTGTCCGCCAAAGCCGCTCCTTCTCTCCCACGATACCGTGATCCCGGAAGTCGCCGGAAAAGAGGATTTTCTTTCCAGCGGTCTGGATATAAAACATATAGGCGTCCGGTGCAGAGTGGTCTATATAAAGGGGAAGCACCCGGATATTCTGAAACGCCCTCAGTTCTTGTTCCGCCTGGTAGGTTCGCATCCGCTCGATTGCCGGCAGGCCTTTTTCTTCGGAGATGCAGTCCAACCGGGAGACAAGAACCTTCAAAATTTCCTTCGCCATAGGGCCGATGTACATGGGTACGCCGGCGGGAACTTTTTTGTAAAGTCCATAGTGGTCGCCGTGGGGATGGGTGAACAACAGCCCCGCCGCCGGGCGTCCGTCAAAAACCTTCGCAATCAGTTCGTCATCCTGAATAGGCGCATCGGAGTCCGGCAGGTTCGCCCCCAGGTCGATGAGGATGCGCTCCCCATCACAGTTGATCTCAGTACAGCAGCCGCCAATCTGGTGGGTGCCGCGGTGGATGGTGATCTTAACCATGCCGCGCTCTCCTCTCTTTGCCCTCTGTTATAGTGATACTCCGTTGTCGAAATACAGTTCCTTTGTGGGACTGACTGCCACGCGAACCGTCCAGCTCAGCATTTCAGGGAGCCTTTTGCGGATATCGTCTGTACTCCCCTTCAGCCAACCGGTCACAGCAAATAACAGCTCCGCCCTGTCAAACGCGGCGGCAGCCGGTACCGGCTCTTTCAAAAGTCCTAATGCCCTTTTGGTCTTCCAGATTCGGCGGATTGTCTCGACCAGGTATTCCTCGCCGCCTTTACCGTTCAGGAATCGTATTATATTATCATAGTGATTCCCGATCCCGCTCTTCCCGTCGAAAGCGCCTGTCCCATGCTTTAATTCCACAATGACAGGAACGAAACGTTCCCCCTCCCGCCGGACCGCAATAATATCCATTCGCCCGGCTTTCTGATTCTTTGGAATCGCCAACTCTATGTCAATCGCCTGGTAGTTCCCCCGGGCAAACGTATTGAGCTTGACTATTTCCTGCTGTGTTTCCCGCTCTGCTTTTGGATGTTCCGACAGCCAGTTGTCCATAACCTGCTTCAATCCATCCAGCCGCTCTAACCACTCCTCCGGATTGTCGGGATTGGAATCATTCCAGGTCCTTAGAGCCTCATATGCAGCACAGATGGGTTGTTTCAAAGCAAAATACTTGGGGTCAAACTTGAATTCCAGTTTTTGAATCTTAGGCTTGAATATTATTCTAAAAAGAGAGCCGCCCCGATAGTAGCAGTTCAGGTAATTGTGCCGCACCTCAACGCAGCAGGCCGGGTCCTTGCAGACGCACTCCATCAGCGCACGCATACCAGATTGCGATTCGAACATTTGACAGCAGTCGGTGCTGAGACCACGGTATTCCATATACATGTCACCCTTATCTTTCGTATTGCTCTTTTGAAATTTCAAGTATGCAGACGATTCCTCAATATATATCAACTATCAAAAATAACACCAACCGTTGACAAAGGTGGTATAACAGAGGCAGGAGATGATGAAGATACTGCACAATGAGGCACGGGAACTGTTGGTTCGAGGCTATGAAGCGACACATGATGCGGAAGAGATTGCGAAAGCGTATTCAGTAAGCAAATGGACAGTGTACTGGCTGGTGGGGCAGAAACGAAAAGCAGGCAGCGTGACCCAGCGGACCAGCCAGCGCGGACGCAAACGGATACTGACAAAAAGGGACCTGACTCGAATCCGTGCGAGTATAGAGGAACGGTCAAATATTACTGAAAAGCTCCGGGAAAATCTGGACTTGAAAGCCAGTTATTCGACCATCGAACAGGCAGTAAACAAGATGGGCTATACATACAAAAAGAAATCTCTTCACGCCAGTGAGCATAAGCGTACCCGATGCACGGGAGAAACGTGCCCAGTAGAAGGAAAGCATAAAGCCTGAACAACCGGAGCATCTGGTATTTCTGGATGAAAGCGGAGTGAATACGAACCTGACTCGCTTATATGGCCGAAATTTGTCCTCGAAACGGGTCATTGACCATGCGCCGCTGAATACACCGAAATCGACAACCGTCTTGTCTTCCGTTCGCCTGTCAGGAGAGAAAGCATTTACCACTCACACTGGAGGTATCACTGGCGAACGCTTTATTTCCTATCTGAAAGAGATTTTGATTCCGACGCTGAAACCTGGCGACATTGTTGTCATGGATAATATGCGCGCCCATCACATCAAAACGGTAGAGGAACTTTTGCGCAAAAATGGCACGCTCCCCCTTTACCTTCCCCCTTACAGTACCGATCTCAACCCTATCGAGATGATGTGGTCCAAAATGAAAGCCATACTGCGGAAATGGATGGTCCGAAAAGCCGAAAAGATTCAAAGCGCTATCCAACAAGCTCTTGTTGTTCCTGCCGATGTGCGCCACTGGTTTGCTCACTTTGGTTATTGTTGCTATTTTTGATGGTTGCTATCATATAAAGTGTATCAGATAAATCAACAGATAGCAAGCAAGCGTATGATCGGATCTGAAGTTGTTTTTCCAAGTGTGGAGGGCGAAATTTTTTCTAAAACACCCTTGACAAAGTTTATCTGCAGACAGCGCGATTTGGAGCGCTGCTCTGCCTCTCTCCTATCATGCAAATTCAAAAACTGTGTTACCTAAACAAAGATGTACAATCCCATCATTAGACGTCCCTCGAATCTTCTAACGCAATCACCCACCAGACTCAGTTCTGGCGGGTGATTTTTCTACAGCAAAAATCTTTTGGAAAACGAAAATCAAGTGTCGCTTTTGAACTCTGGAGGTTGTGGTAAAGGGATGAGGGGTCCTGCGCTCTGAGTCGGTAAACATTTTGTAAACTCGTCTATAAGAAAGTTCCGTTTCAATCGCTACGGGTTGTGGTAGAAGGATGAGGGAGTCAGCGCATAAGGGCAGAGGAAAAACTGCCTCAACAGAAAAGGAGACCAAGCACAGCATGAAAGAATCCAGCTACAAAAGCTACGACGAGCTGCCACTGTTCCTGAACGCGGCAACGGCAGCAAAGGTGGGTGTCTCACTATCCAGCGACTACGAGTTAATGCATGAACCGGATTTTCCGGTTCTGAAAGTTGGCAGCAGGATGGTAGTGCCCAAAGAGAAATTCGTGGAGTGGGTGTCGCAGCACGCCCAGGGAGGGGCAGATTGAAGTACACACTATGGCCCAAGCGTGACCCAGTCAGGAACTACTTCCAGATGCCTAACGAGATATTCCTGCTGGATCTGTCACCCGGTGCGCTGGCCGTCTACTCATACCTGCTCTGCTGTGAAAACCGTATCACCTACCAGTGCTGGTCCAGCTACAGGACCATCGGCAGAGCGGTGAGGATGAGCGTCAACACCGTTTGCAAGTACGTGTGCGAGCTGGAGGAACGACAACTCATCAGTACAGAGAGCACGACGGTCACCACCAGGGCTGGTCTGAAGCGCAACGGCAATCTGCTCTACACCATCCGCCCGATCCAGTTGGCGCTCGACCAGTTCTACGAACAGCAGTTGGAACAGATGGATGTGGCGGCTGAGCGTCAGCGAGTCGCAAAGGCACTCGCTCTCCGCAGGGATAAGTGCAGTTCAGCGTGACGGCCTGTGCGCCGCTGTGTAGCCTCGCTGGTGTCCAAAGGGTAACAAGCCGCCGCTTGCACCAAACCGCAACCCAGCGAAGCGGTCGCGGTTTGGAGAGGAGGCGCAGCGGAGTGAGTGAACCTCGCCGCTCACGGCGAGGCGAACGATACGGAGCTTGTGACGACGAGAACCGGGGGGGCGAAAAAGGTGCAGGATAAAGCGCGGGGGTCGCAAGCGCCCCTCCACGCGGGGAACACCGCCCCGCAGAGCGGGTCGGTGCTTTTCCATAGGTGGTCGGAATTTTTACTTTTTGTTGTGGCAAGTGGCCGGTATCAGGAAATCCAGAGAGAAAACCGCAGTGTTTTGCCATTCCACAAGATGGTCGTCGCGGGTGGTTTTCAGAGATTTTACGGGGATCAGTGCGGGGGTCATTTTTTACCCCCTGGGGTCAAGTCGGGGGTCTGCTTCAGCTCAGCCCCTACAGCTGCCGTATTCTTGGCGGGTCCAGGCGGGGATATTTACAAATTTCAGGAAGATCATCATGCCAGGAGAAAAACCAGTTTGCGTGCGAACCTCCCCTGAGACACAGCAACTCGTCAAAGAGATGTGTCCTCTGAACAGCTGCCGTCTGCTCTTTAAGCTGGCGGTGGAGCAAGACATAGTGATGAACGTGCTGGCAGCGGGGATAGAGATTCCCGATGAGCAACTCCGTACACTGCGGAGTCAGTCCATCCAGAATGTGAAAAAACCGGCGGCAGTATCTCGCTGGACGATGCCGTCCGCCATCAAAGAAGCGGCCTGTGATCACCCGCACCCTGTTCAAATTCTGCGTTGCAAAACAAAGAATAAAAGTCCTCGAAAAAAGTGGTAGCTATTCCCGCCAAGGTGTGGTATGGTGTGTGGCTACAAGGAGGTGACGACCCATGGCAAAGCGCAGACCGGCTGGCGACGGCATGGTGAGGAAACGCAATGATGGCCGCTGGGAGGGCCGCATTGTGGTGGGCCACAAGGAAAATGGAGACTCCATCTTCCACTACGTCTACGCTCCCACACAGAAAGAGTTATCCGCGAAGCTCCGCCAGCACATCGACAGCTATCAGGGCGCCGACCTGACGGAGCAGAGCAGGGTGACACTCTCAGAATGGCTGGACCAGTGGCTGGAGAACATGGCGGATACTCTGCGGCTCAACACGCTGAGGAACTACCGCAGCTACATCGAGAACCACATCAAGCCCGGCCTGGGCGATAAACAGCTGGCCCAGATCACACTGAAGGATGTGCAGCGGTTCTATGAGAAACTGAGTGATTGTCTGGCCAGCGGCACGGTTCGCCGCATCCACACCACGCTCCACGGAACATTGAAGGCGGCGCAGCAGGCTCACCTG
>ERZ808051.691-NODE-691-length-31605-cov-9.633120_pt1 | contig 31605 bp, 33 predicted proteins | sample MGYA00380199_ERZ808051 | MGnify/ENA primary metagenome ERZ808051 (study PRJEB31490, sample SAMN06133391) | mouse gut metagenome | isolation source: J11 | host: mice | place: China: Chengdu | collected 2015-05 ...
GTCGGAACTGGCAGACGAGCAAGACTAAGGATCTTGTGATGGTTACATCGTGTGGGTTCAAGTCCCATCTTCCGCATCCACCCTTGGTAAATTCAGAGTTTACCAGGGTTTTCTTTTTCAAACTTTCTACCCATTCCTTTTTCACGCGTAAGACCTCTTTAAAGTTTTCTGAGCGTCTGACGGGCACAGGAAAGAATTATTTCCATGAAAAAAAGAAGTCGGAACATCTTCTCTTACCCTGAAAATGTCCCGGCTTTATCCTATTGGCATCTGTGTTCTCTTGTTCTTTTATCTAACTGTGCACCCGCGCAAGGCTTTCCATCCATTTTCCATACGACAGGTAAGAGGACCAGTTTCCCATGATCTTCTGATCGTTCATCACCTTCTGTATGTACATGAGATAATTCTTCTGGTCAAAAAAGCTCGTTGCCTGGGCCTTGTCACGAACTGCGACTGCGCGCAGGCGGTCACCGTCAGAAGTATGCCCGTTCTCCACGTTCCATACCATCAGCTCATTATAACTGCAGTGGGAAGGGTTGATCTTCGAAGCGTCAATCTCCTTCCTGAATTCCTTTCCTTCCGCATCCAGTCCCATGATCATATACACCGGATTCTCTTTGGAATAGTTGTCAGCTCTGTATATATTGACAGATTCCCCGGTCTGCGGACTGGCATAAGACATCAGGGCATCCGATCTGAGCATACACTTCTTCCCGCCTGCACTGACGCAGGTCATAACTTTCTTTTCAAATCCTTCTTTGCCCTTTTCTGTCCGCTCTGTCTCACTCCTCTGCTGCCATGGATTTACACCTGCGGTGTTTACTGCCCCTACACTCATTCACTTTTTCCGTCCTTTCTTTCTGTCTTTTCATTCGAACCGGCCAGTCTGCATTCCACGGCGTCTACCTGTTATGCCGTTATGCCATTATACCGTTATTCCATTTTGTTCTGTTGCTCTATTACGCCATCCTTCTGTTGCCCGGTCACTTTGTCACACCGTCGTCTGTCCCGTTCTTATATAAAATACGAATCAACCTGACAGAAAGTTTCATTGAGCAGACTCTGTTTTAATATTTTTACCCCCTTTTTTCGGAATTTTGAAAAAGGAAGATTGTATGCCCCTGGTGTGCTGACGCATCCTCCGGAGCCGGGTATGATCACATTCATGTTCTGTCCCCCTCCTCTGTATCCGTATCACTTTCCATATATCTTCTGTAAGTCTTTAAGCCTGCACTTTCATAAAAGGCCAGGGCACCGTCATTAAATTCCCACATATCAAGTTCTATTCTTTTAAAGCCGCGTTTTTTTGCATCTTCTTTGATAAAATTAATCATGGCAGTGGCAATACCTTTCCGCCTGTGCTTTTCATCTACCCCGAACTCCTCTATATGGAAATATTTCCGTTCCTTATTATAAGCAGATTCCGGTCTCTCGATATACTGAACCACAGCAAATCCAACTATTTCATCCTCAATGGCGGCAACAATGATCCCGCTGGTTTCCTCGTCGAATCTGGTATATACAAATGGTTCTATGAACTGCCATCCATCCTCCCGAAATATATCCGGGCGTCCCTTGACATGAACCTCATTGACCTGTTTGCGGATGTTATTTACAGACTCAAGTTCTTCACTCTTTGCATATCTTACGATTACATTTTCCATATACAGCCTCCTTGTTAAATTCTATGCCATTTAATAATTTCATAAAAAACTCCTTTCCAGACAAAAAAATGCACCAAACATACAATATGTCCAGTGCATTTCTAAAACGATCGGTTATCACAAAAATCTTATAAAAATCACAACTTACACCTACCGATTCATATGCACAGACATATCAGACCTACCTGCGTAACTGTGCATCCAATCGAAACACAATTACTTCTAAGTACGTCCGTAATACATGTACATATGATTCATTGTAAAATGTAAGTTCTGCATTTCCATGCTCTCCTAAACTTTTTAATAACCTATCATAATTCCATTTATATGTCAATATGGCAGGAAATATTTTTCTGCTAAGGGCAAAACATTTGAAACTTATTGCTGCACAGGTGCGATCCGGATGCTTCCTTTATGATTTTCTGCGTATATCTCCATATAACAGGTGCCAGCCTCATCGACCGAAATTTCATAGTCTCCCTCTGGATCTTTTTCATTAAAATAGACCTTTTGACCGCCGTCATTGACGATCTTCACCCGAAGGCTGCCGCCTGTCGTCATGCAGGACATGGCTATCTTCATCGGCTTTTCCACCTGAAATGCAACAGAAAGCGGAGAAGACGACATCCCCTTATCTTCCAGCACGATGCACTCCGGCCAGTTATCTGTCAGGCCGGGAAACACTGCTCTTTCCCCGTTCTCCATGTCATCCAGGTCCGGCAGTCCCATCCCGATATCCTGCTTTTGACCTTCCGCCTCCTCCGTCCCGACAACCGACTTCCAATCCTGCGCATCCTCCGCCCCGCTGTCCTGCTCCGGCTTTTCCATTCCGTCATCAAAGTTCACTCCGTCCCCGGCGGTCATCTCCAGCTTGAATTCACAGCTGCCTTCTCCGGTAAAGTAAATTTCACTTTTTCCTTCCGCAACTGCGACTTTCTCTTCGACCGCCCTGTTTTCCCCATCGGCGATGACTGTCCGGGTTTTGTCCTGCGCTTCAAAGACAAGCTGCACATCACCTTCTGCATTTTTTATGCTTCCCTGCACGTCCACCTCCGTATCCTCCTCTGCCGTAATACATACGATCCCCGCATTGGTTTCATGCAGATACACCCTGCCCTTCACCTGAAAGTCTCCGTCATCGCACGCGGAAGCATAATAGGTAAAACAGCTGGATCTCTCAGATAAACCGTCCAGGCTGCTGTCTCCCAGTCCTGCCGGCATCGCTGCCGCACATCCTTCCAGACACAGGACAGGCAGAAACAACAACCCGGTCTTTAGCATCCCCGCCATCCTTTTTCCGAATCTTCTTTTAATGCTTCTCTCTACAGTCCTCTCCGTTTTCCTGTCCCCCTCATTCTCCATCTTACTGTACGCCGTTCTCTCCATCATCCTCTCCACCATTTTTTCCTCCATTCCGCACCATTTTACACCGGGTACACACCCGCCTCTGTAAACAAGAACGAAACACCCCGCACAAATTCTTCAATAACCTTTCCCTTTTTCCGGCATAAAATAGAACAAAACCACATAGGATTATAGGTTACACATTATGTACGTTACTCTTTTTATCTTGTTTCTGATCGCGTTTGTCTGCATGATCTTCTGTCATTTCCGCAGGAAAAAGATCATCTGCCGGATCAAATGTATGGATAAATGTCAGAAATGTTCCATGCTGGAGGAACTGGCGGCTCCTTTCGGCTATGTCTATCACTGCTGCTGCGGTTTCTTTTCTTCCACCATAGACGCCTGGCAGAAAGCTGCCGGCTACACGTGGTTCTATGACTATATGGCGCCCCGTTTCCAGATGGTCTTCGACGCTCTTCCGGTCTACTTCGACTATCAGAAAAAGACGTGGCTGATCGAATTCTGGAAAGGCCAGTACGGCATCAACACCGGCGCGGAGATCGGCATCTACCATGCCGACAGGCTTCTGTCCGAGGCGGAATATCAGGTAGCTCATTTTGCCGCTGCCGACGAACACGAAATGCTTTCCTGCTCTCTTCATCTTTGCGAGGCGGACGGCACTTACGTACAGATCTCCGAGAAGCACTGGTGGCTCACGGCCTTTATTCCGGGTGTTTTTTCCCGTCCCCAGGACCTGCGCCTGAAAGCCGCCGTCTATTTTCCCAACGAGGAAATGATGGACGCCTTCCACTGCGGCTTATGCAGGGCCGGTTATCCCGCAGAGGAGATCTGCATCCAGAACCTTTGTCTTTCTTTTACCTTCCACCGGCCGCTGCCCGTGCATTACGGTCTGTTTACCCGTTTCCACCGCTGGCTTTCCCAGTGTCTGAACCGGATCTACTGCCGTCTTTTCGTCTGGATCACCAGACCCTTTGTCTGCACGGAAGACCGCGTATTATATCTTTACTTCTACCTGCCCTTCTGCTTCCGGCGGCTGATGCGGCTGCACCGTTTCCACAGAAGGTGCCACCGGAAAAGCGGCTGCCGCCGCCCGAAATGCTGCCGCAGATGCCGGCCGCGCAGATCTCATGACAGGAGGATTTCATGAGCATCACAAGCCGACTGGACCGCGCTTTTGCGCAGGCGCCCGCACTGCCCTTAAACAGATGCTCCAGATATGTTCTCATAAGCGACTGTCACCGGGGTGTGGGCACTTCCTCCGACAATTTTCTGAAAAACCAGCATCTCTACTACGCGGCGCTGGAGCATTATTACCGGGACGGTTTCACTTATATCGAGCTGGGGGACGGGGAAGAACTGTGGGAAAACCGGAAGCTGCGCAATATCACCGAGATCCACGACGATGTCTACTGTATGTTTGCCCGGTTTGAGGAACGGGGCCGGCTGTATCTTCTCTACGGCAATCACAATATCACCCGCAAAAAGAGCCCGGCCTTTCTGGAGGCTCTGGTGCTGCGCTCCGAATCTTTTCCCGAGAAATCACTTTACCTGACCCACGGCCACCAGGCCAGTCTGCTCAATTCCACGCTCTGGCCTCTGGCCCGCTTTCTGGTACGGTATTTCTGGAGCCCGCTTGAGAATCTGGGCTTTCTGGATCCCACCAGCGCCGCCAAGAATTACGAGGTAAAGGAAAAATGCGAAGAAAGCCTGCGCCAATGGGCCAGAGAACGGCAGCATATCCTGGTCACCGGACATACCCACCGCCCCGTGCTGCCGCAGGAGCCTTCTTTCTATTATAATACGGGAAGCTGTGTACATCCCCGCTGCATCACCTGTATCGAGATTGAGCGGGGTGAGATAACTCTGGTGAAATGGACGATGAATGCCAGGATTGACAGCACCTTATACGTCGCCAGGGAGATCATCTCCGGCCCCGTCAGGCTGCTGTAACGCAGCTTCCATAACGCAAAACTGCCGCCCCGGCCGGAGATCCGGCTTTGGCGGCAGTTTTCATATATAAGGAATGTATCCCTTTTACAAGGCGGCGCTTATCCTTTGACTGCTCCTGCTGTCATACCTTCGATAAAATATCTCTGGAAGCAGAGGAACACGATAAATACCGGTATGATACCGAAGATAGAACCTGCGATCAGCACGTCATAGTTGTTGCCGTAAGGTGTGAGCAGGGTATTTAAACCGATCGGCAGCGTGAATTTGTCCGCGCTCCTGAATACGAGCATCGGCCACAGCACGTTGTTCCATGCGCCCATCGCTGTCAGAATGGACATGGCCGCGAATGCCGGCTTGGTGATCGGCAGCATGATCTTGAAACAGATGCCGTACTCCGTGGCGCCGTCGATCCGTCCCGCGTCGAGAAGTTCTTTCGGCAGTCCCGTCATGTACTGTCTGAAGAAGAAGATCGTGGACGCTCCGCATATTCCCGGCAGTACAACGCCCGCCATGGTGTCGATCAGGCCGATGGTGATCATTTCCTTATACAAAGGAAGGATCAGGATCTCGAAAGGCACCATCATGGTGGCGATGACCAGGAAGAACAGGAAATTTTTCAGTCTGTAGTTGTACATCGTCAGCCCATACGCCACGACATAGCAGATGAAAAGTGTTCCCACTACGGAGATCGCCGTCAGGATCAGGCTGTTTTTGTACCACATAAAGTATCTTTGACCGTCGGCGTTATTGCCGAACAGATATTTATAGTTTGCCAGCGTCATCGTGCTGAAGTCCAGATCCACACTCAGGCCTCTGCGGATCAGTTCCGTACCGGGCCGGAAAGAAGCGACCAGACCGGCGAGCAGCGGAAATACGATGATAAAGGAGAGCACTGCAAAGAAAGCCGTCGAAATAAACGTCAGGATCCTTCTTTTTGCCATCATGCCCATGGTTTCATTTGCGGTTACAGAGGATGTTTGTGCCATATTATCTTTCCTCCTTCTTGAATGTTCCGTTCAATACCAGCTGAATGATATTGATGGTCAAAGCAATGACGAGCAGCACGATACCGACTGCACTTCCGTAGCCTAACTGGTTCTTCGCGATACCTCTCTTATACAGATAGCCGACGATGGTCAGACCGATGTTGTTGGGCGAATCGGGACCTGCCCACAGCATGTATGCTTCCATGAACATTGCCAGACCCGCATAGACACTGATCGTCAGTACATAGATCGTGGTCGGCTTTAACAGCGGAAGCGTCACATACCGGAACTTCTGCCATGCATTTGCCCCGTCGATTTCCGCCGATTCATACAGCGCCGTATCGATCGCCTTCAATCCGGATATAAAGTAGAGCATGTTTACACCGGTCCATCTCCAGCACGCCACGATAACAAGCGCTGCCAGACCGGTCGCTTTTACTTTTAACCATTTAAAAGTCCCAAGCCCCAGAGCCGACGTGATCACATTCATCTGTCCTGTCGCATACTCGGAGAACATCAGACGGAACAGCGTACCGGAGATTACTACGGACGTCAATGCCGGCACATACAGGCACGCTTTCCAGAATCCCTTCGCCTTCACCAGTCTGGAATCCATCAGCACCGCATAAAGCATCGGAAAGGGAATCAACAGCACAAGCGTCAGCAGCATGTATTCAAAACTGTTCAAGACCGCCGTGCGGAACGCCGTATCCTTGCCGAGCTTCACGAAATTGGCAAAACCGACCCACTCTGCCCCTGTCGGTTTGATATCCTGAAAACTCATGGTGATCGTACTGCAAAGAGGATAGATCCAAAAGAACGCAAAACTTAAGATAAACGGAAGGACGAACACATAGGGCGCCGCCTTCTGTGAATAGAAAAACTTCTTGAATTTACTCATACGCACACACTCCTTACCCAATACAGGCATGACTCATTCCTGCCATCCCTCGAAATAATAGGGCAGCCTGTTACCGCCGCCCTATTGTATTGTATGTTTTACTGTTCCAGATCCACTACATCCTGTGCGGTCTGCAGTGCCTCTTCCACATCCACGCCGTTCTCAAGAATATCGTTCAGCGTGATGTTGCAGAACTGCTCATTGATGGTCGGGCTGATCGCTGTCGTATAAACCGCGCCGATATCATCTTTGATGCTGTAAAGAACATCGTAAGGATAATTTATAAAGAATGCATTATACTGATTGCTGTCGTCGTGTGCGAATGCGTCATCATTCCAAAGTGCCGTATTACATACGTCAAATCCCAGGTTATCCCAGATCAGCTGCTCGCCTTCCTCAGACATCTTAGCCCAGCAGAGGAACTCGGATGCAAGGTCGGGATCGCCTGCCTGCTGTGTTACTACCGTACCTGTACCGCCGATACCTACGGAACAGGGCTGGCCTGCTTCGAATACCGGACACTTGGCGATATACCAGTTACCGGACTCTTCCGGCATGTAGTTGGTGAAACGGCTCATATACCACATAGCCTTCGGGAAGGATACGATATTGTGGTCAAGGATATTCTGGAAACCTGCCTCAAGATCCGTATGTCCGTCAGGAGAAACCTGTGCCAGTCCGTTGTTGATCCATTCCTGCTGCATCGTCAGCATCTTCTTCACGGAATCAAGCTGCACATTGGCCGTGCCGTCAAATCCGCCTGTCCAGTCTTCGCCGTGCTCCGCCATCGCGATCCACAGCCAGTCACAGCCTGCGGTATCCACAGATGTCCAGAACTTGCCTTCCGTTGCGATCGCTGCCAGATATTCCTGACCGAGCGCTACATAATCATCCCATGTCACCACCGCATCGATCTTCGCGATGATATCCTCCTGGGAAGCGCCCATCGCCTCAGCCATCGCTGCCACGTTATAGTACATAACGGTTGCGCCTACATGGTAGGGAATACCATAGTAATGTCCGTCGGAACCTGCATAGACATCCATTCTGGCAGGAACCATCGTATCAAGATAAGGCGCTGCGTTGTCGTCCTGCGGTACAAGCCAGGTGTCAAGTCCTGCTACCACATTCGGGAACTGGCCGATCTCCACGTCACAGATATCAGGCGCACCGGTGCCTGCTGTCAGAGATGTCAGCAGCTTCGTGTGCATGTCTGCATAAGGATATGTAGTACATGTGATCTCGATCGTCCTGTCAGGATTCTGTTCGTTCCATTTCTCAACCATGTTGCCGTAGTGCTGTCCGTGCAGTTCCACGAAAGTCCACATCTCCATATGGGTTCCGTTGGGGTCGCCGAAGGTACTTGTCGGGATCTCTTCCTCTGCAGCCGCCTCGTCGCCTGCCGCTGCCTCATCGCCCGCTGCTGCGTCGTCCCCTGCCGCTGCCTCATCACCTGCAGCCGCTTCATCGCCCGCTACAGCACCGTCACTGGCAGGAGCATTCTGCCCCCCCCCACACCCAATCAGGGCGGAAGCAACCATCGCCGTACTCAGCAGAGTAGCCAATACTTTCTTTTTCATCCTTCTTCCTCCTTTAGATTTTTAAAAAATAGGTCGATTTCCAGACAAACCATTTTTCAAAGCGTATTATGCTTATTCATTAAAATAATTTAAATCAGCACACATCACTTTGACTTTTTCCCAAAAACAGCCGGCACTTTTCCCCTGAAACAATCAGATGATTAAGCAAGTTGACTATTTTTTTCTCATTTGTCTGTCATCTATATTCATATTGTACAATGCTATTTCGCTTCCGTCAATACCTATTTTTTAATTATTTAAAACATTTTAGAAAAAGTTGAAATATTTTTCTTTCGTATACTTTATGATAATTCTTTTACACTCACCCATTTCTCATAGGGACAGCTGTTTTTCTTCATCACCGCGCGCAGCTCCACATAACAGCCGCAGGCCCTGCACATACCGTCTGCCAGCAGATCGCATTTTCTGCACAGAGAAAGCCGCTCTTCGTAAAGCGGCTCCTCAACTTTCAACGCTTCATCCAGATCCCGGATGTAAGCGTGCAGATTTTCAAAATATGCGTTCTGATCCATGTCCCTTGTCAGACATTTGCGACAGTGGCGTTTTGTCTCTTTGTCCATCTCTCTCATCACGCCTCTCCTTATTTCCTGCCTCTTCTACTTCACACGGAAACTGATCACGCTGCAGGCCGGCGCCGTAAAGCAGATCTTTCCGTCCCTGATCTCAAAGGCATCGAAGCTCTCTTCCTTCACCTTCTCCGGCTCCTCGAAGGTATTGCAGGCGTGCATCTCTTCCCGCAGGATGGCTGCCTTCACCTGACCAGGCTGCAGCTGTGCAAAGGCCATCTCCACAGGCACATCCTCGGTCACGGACAGATTGTTCAGGGTCACATTCACATATCCTTCGGCATCCACGGACACGGACTCGCTCAAAAGCGGCACCTGATATTCCTCGTCCATGCCGATGGTCTGATTGCCTTCGATATAGCTGTCCACAAGCTCCGCATCCTGGTGGTGCTTATACATATGGAACACATGGTAGGTGGGTGTCAAGAGCATCTTCGGCCCCTCCGTCAGAATCACGGACTGCAGCACGTTCACCATCTGTGCGATACAGGTCATCTTCACACGGTCGCAGTGCTTATTGAAGATATTCAGCGACACGCCCGCCACCAGCGCATCCCGCATGGTATTCTGCTGATACAGGAATCCCGGATTCGTTCCCGGCTCCACATCGAACCAGCATCCCCACTCGTCCACGATCATACCGATCTTCTTCTCCGGATCATACTGATCCATGATCGCGCCGTGACGTTCGATCAGCTCCTCGATATAGGTCGCTTTGGCCATCGTCTTATACCAGGTCCTATCGTCAAACTCCGTGGCGCTTCCTTTGTCCTGCCATCCGCCCGGATGCACATAATAGTGCAGGGAGAGGCCGTCCATAAAGCCCTTCGTGCCCATACCCTCGCCCGGCTGCGGGCTCGCGAAGCAGGTATCCAGCACTTTCTTTGTCCAGTTATAATCCGCCACGTTCGGTCCGCCGCACACTTTCCTGATCGGCGCATCCTTGTGGTACTGTCTCACATAGGTCTGGTATCTTCTGTACAGGTTCGCATAGTACTCCGGCGTCATGTTGCCGCCGCAGCCCCAGTTCTCGTTGCCCACACCGAAGTAGTCGATCTTCCAGGGCTTCTCGTGTCCGTTCTGTTTGCGCAGGTCAGCCATCGGGGAGACACCTTCAAAGGTCATATACTCCACCCATTCGCTCATCTCCTGCACCGTGCCGCTGCCCACATTGCCGTTCACATAGGTCTTACATCCCAGCTGTTCACACAGCTCAAAAAACTCGTGGGTGCCGAAGCTGTTGTCCTCCACAACACCGCCCCAGTGGGTGTTGATCATCTTCTTTCTGGTCTCCTTCGGCCCGATGCCGTCCCGCCAGTGATACTCGTCCGCAAAACAGCCGCCCGGCCAGCGCAGCACCGGTATCTTCATCTCTTTGAGCGCCTCCACGACATCCGTGCGCATCCCGTTCACATTGGGGATCTCGGAATCCTCGCCCACATACAGGCCCTCATAGATGCACCTGCCCAGATGCTCCGAGAAATGACCGTAGATCTCAGGGTTGATGTGCCCCTTCCTGTTCTTCTCGTTGATAAATAATTTTGCCATGCTTTTACCCGTTCCTTTCTTTCACCTTCTTCTGCTTCTTTGTGCTTCTTCCTCTTCCTTATCTGCTCTGTCCATCCCTGCTCAGAACCTGAACACCGGCCGGCCGTCTTTCCATTCCAGCTTCATCAGCATCGCGTGTCTGTTCGGATTGTAAAGCGGATTCCCCTCGATCTTCGTCTCCGTCCGGGCATGATAGACCATGATATCATGTCCTTCTTCATCCACCGTAAAGCAGTTGTGGCCGGGGCCATAGATACCGGCCGTCTCATCCGATCCCAGCACCGGATACCGTTCTTTACGCCAGGACAGCGGATCCAGCAGGTCCGCATCCTCATCCGCCGTCAGCATCCCCATACAGTACGCCACGCCCGTCTCGGAAGCGGAATAGGTCATGAAGATCTTCCCTTCCCGTTTGATCACCGCCGGTCCTTCGTTCACCCAGAAGCCCACCCGCTCCCAGTCATAGTCCGGTGTCGTGAGCAGCACCTGCACCGTCTCAAGCTCGCAGGGCGACGCCATCCGCGCGATATAGAGATTGGAGATCTGCTTTCCCACGCCCACCTTCTCGGCCCAGATATAATACCACTTCCCTTTATTCTCAAACACGGTCCCGTCCAGAGAAAAGGCCTCAAAGGAGAATTCATCTTCTCCGGCCCGCTTCATCTTCCCCTTCTCCACCCAGGTGCCCGTCATCGGGTCTTCGTCCAGACATTCCAGCACATAAGGCCGGATCTCCCACACATCATCCTTATCTCCGCCGGCATAATAGATGTACCAGCCGCCGTTGATATAATGCAGTTCCGGCGCCCAGATATGGCAGCTCATAATGCCCGACTCGTGTTTGTGCCAGATCTCCTTCTCCGGCGCCTCTGCCAGCCCCTTAAGCGTATCCGCCCTGCGCAGCACGATCCCGTCATACGCCGGGATTGATGCGGTAAAATAATAAGTGCCGTCCGTATGCCGGTACACATAAGGATCCGCCCTCTGCATGATCCACGGTTTATTGTAAATTGACTCTGTTGTTCTGTCCATCCCGCTGTCCCTCTCCTTTCTCATTCTATGGCTATAGTGAACGAAATTTCTAATGTCGTTCACTATAACAACATTGAAAATAGAAATTTGTCAGCTTCAACTTTCAATGTAATTAAAATATTTTAACTATGCCTAAATTATATGGGATGGTCAGCAAGAAAGCAACTCCTATTTTCCATTTTGTTCAAAAATATGTAACTCCCGCTCCCCTTCACTGTCAGCCGCATGCCACATATACTATAGTAACATCTCTGTTATCAGTATAGGGGAGCACACCATGATTTCTTCCGACACCGCCCCTTCCGTGACCATAGCCATCCTCGGCCGCAGCCGGGATACCGTAAATTATGAAAACGCACTGCGCAGGCTTACGCTGTCCTGCTTTACCACATTAGACCCCGGGGAGGCCGCAGCTGCCACCCATCTGCTGCTGCCCGGCGGCGGCGACATCACGCCCGCCTTCTTCGGCCAGACGGACCGCGGCTCCCGCGGCATAGACACAGAACTGGATATTCTGCAGATGCAGGCGCTGGAAGCCTTTGTGCGCAGCGGCCGGCCGATCCTCGGCATCTGTAAGGGGATGCAGATCATCAACGTCGCCTTCGGCGGCACCATCATCCAGCATATCGCCACTGCCGGAACCCACCAGTGGAACGGCGCGGATCAACAGCACCATGTCTATCACAGCGGCCTGACCCGCACCGATTTCTTCTATCAGCTGTACGGGCTCAGCGCACCGGTCAATTCCGCCCATCATCAGGCCCTCGACCGGCTGGGCAAAAATCTGCTGCCCGTCTGCCGCGCCGGCGATAACATCATCGAAGGCATCCAGCATGTCGCCCTGCCCGTCATCGCCGTGCAGTGGCATCCCGAACGTATCCCGGACGGCAGCGGCGACAGGCTTCTGCAGTATTTCGCCGAGATGGACGCGGTGGCTGTCATAAGTTAATTGATCGCAGGTTATCCTAATCCTGCTTCCGGAAGGCCTGCTGCAGCTGCCGGATCCCTTCCTCCATCTTCTCCCGCTCTGTCTCGTTCCTGCTCCGAAACCGCTCCTTTAAGTTGCAGGAGACCGTGTCGAGCAGCGCCCGCAGGATCTGCAGGATGACCTTCTGCGTCTGCTGGTCCAGTCCCTTAAGCGCCATGCGGATTCCGTGCAGGCTTTTCATCCAGTTGGCCGTAAAGTCGATCAGGTTGTCCGTCTCGGAAGCCAGCAGCACCTGATACAGCGTATCCACAAAGGTGTGCATCTCTTCCTGCGACAGCGACAGGATCCACTGATTCAACGCCTTATCCATGAATTTGCGTCCCGAACGGATGTCGTCAGCAATCAGAAAACCGTCGTCCCTGACCAGCCATGTGTACGGGTTGTGCTGGGCCAGCCCGATGGATCTGCTCTCCACCACCTCATACTCCCCTTCCGAATAGAGCAGCATCCCCACCAGAGAGGACCGGGGTACGGTCTTGCGGATTCTCTCCGCGATCTCGTCATAGGCTCCCTGCGCTTTTACCTCCGGCCGTAAACCGGGACCGTCATGGTCATGGATCGTCACAATGCGGTCACGTACCGCCTCCTGACAGTTCATGGACGCATAGACCGCCAGATTACCGCCCTTGGAATGCCCGCCCACATGGAACGCTCCCCGGAAGGTTTCTGCCGCACGGTTCAGGTACTCCACGCTCATACGCTGTCCCGGCACCGGCTCGGAAAAGGCCAGATTTAAGTCTTCCTTCCAGCCCACGATCGTTTCGTCCGTTCCCCGGAAGGCCACATAGACCATGTCGTCCGGCAGCACGATCGTCACCGCCGCAAACTGCATCTCCGTATCCAGATCGATTCGGTTTACATAATTCATGATCTTTGTATCGTGGAACCGCCTGCTGTCATACATCCCGAGAAAAAGCGCCGTATTGTCCCGGCGATACCGCTCGTCCCCATACAGGGAATCATACTGTTCATGGTGCCGTATCTGCTCCAGACTGACTATCCTGCCTGCAGCCCCGTCCGCCGCTTCTTCCGGCAGCATCCCGTCAAATTTCAGATAGGAAAACTGACTTAAGATCAGGCTGTCCACCTCGCAAAAAGGCTTCTCCGCCAGCGTATAATCTCCATACTCTTTCAGATAATCCAACACAGTCCCCATAACCCTGCACCTCACTCACAGCTTCGCTTCCAGATGCTCTATGTTCTTGATCAGCACCGAGATCGTCCCGTCCGGATTGGTGATAAACTCTACGCTCTGGGGATTCTTATACTGCTCCATGGGAATCTTGATCTCGATCCCGGTATCCGTATACAGATGCTGACTCTGGTATTTGCGCACCGTAGTATCGCTGCGCGGCTGTATCTCTTCTTTGACCATATCGTACTTTTCCATCTTGTCCTGAAAAGCCACTTTTAATTCCGGTTCCTGTTCAAATATTTTCTCCGCCAGCTCCTCCACCACGAAACCGCCCTTTTCCTCGATCTCCTCCTGGATAATGCTCTTGGCCCGCATCTGCTTCTCAAACCGTTCCGTCTCGTCGAAGCCTTCCTTCTGCACGCTCTCCACCGCCCGGCTCACAATGGCCAGCTTGGACTTGTGCGACATATGGGCGCTGCATTTCAGAAAAAGAAAGGAAAAGTAGTTCGTCTTCTCCCCGTTCACCTCATATTTTCTCTCGATCACCTGCAGCGCCAGATCATTCAAGCGTATGACCGCCGCCTCCGTCAGACGCTGACTCTCCGAAGGCAGTATGGATTTATGCCTTATGATCTCGTTGCTGTTGCCTTCCCCGTCCCCGGCGGTCATCGTCCTGTGCGTGTAGAATGCCTTGTAATTCATCTTCAAAAGCGCCAGATACTCCTCCTCACCCTCCCGGAAACGGACCACCATCAGATCCGCCGGCGGAATATCAATATTGCCGCTCATAATATCATACAAAAGCCCTGCGATCTCCTTACTCACCGCCACGAAATCCTCATCCGAATAGGCATTGAGCATCCGGTAGATCTCCGATTCCTCCTTGTAGAAACAGCACTCCCTGGCATCGTCCCCGGAACTGATCTTCGCGATATGCTCCTTCAAAAATTCCGCGATCTCGGAGCCGTACTCCAGCTCTGTGTCCGACAGCACCGGCATCCCGATGGTCGGATCCATGATATGTACGATCACATTCCTGATCCTGATATCTTCTTTGTTCATAGACAGATTGTATTCCTTTCTCTGGTCATATTAATATTTATCCGCATAATCGGTTCCCGTCTCGCTGCGCATAGGCGCCGCATACCGCTCCGGATCCCGTTCCATCTTCAACATGGTATCAAAAGCCATCAACAGCATCCGGTCGCCGTTGTGCCCGCCCGCATAGGCCGCACCGCTGTGGCTCTGGTCCAGATTGGCCTTAAAATGGTCGATCTGCCACACCATGATATCCACAACACTGTAACCCGCCACCTTATAAGCACAGCAAAAGGTCTGCCGCTCCAGATAATACACAAATTCCGCATAGATTCCTTCCGACTGCCTGAGCGCCTTCCAGAACGCCTGCAAAAAAGCCTCTCCTTCTCCCGCGCATTCGCACAAAGCCTGCGCCCACCGGTATGCCCGCTCTTCCATGTATCTTCCCCTTCCTTTCTTCACCCTGCACACTGTGGAGAGATGTGCATAGAATAAGTGTACCACATTTCAGTTCTTTTTACCGCCCCTTATCGATATAATGTAGAGAAAAGGCTTTCTACGCCGCATCGTAAGGGATACCTACCGCCTATGGCACTGCTTGAACGACTCAACGACCTGATCTGGGGCCTTCCCCTTCTCACACTGCTGATGGGAACCCACATTTATTTCACGCTGAAACTGCATTTTCCGCAGCGCAATCTTCTCTATGCGCTGAAGCTCTCTTTTGGCAAAGCGGACAACACCGGCCAGAATCTGTCGCCCTTCTCCGCCCTTGCCACCACCCTGGCCGCCACCCTGGGCACCGGCAACATCATCGGCGTCTCCACCGCCGTGGCTCTGGGCGGCCCGGGCGCCATCTTCTGGTGCTGGATCACCGGTATTCTGGGCATGGCCACCGCCTACAGCGAATGCTATTTAAGCGTCCTCTTCCGCGGCCGCAATGCCGCCGGCGACTACGTGGGCGGCCCCATGTATGTGTTGAAGAATGGTTTACATAACAAATATCTGGGCGGCGTCTACGCTGCCTGCACGCTGATCGCCGCCTTTGGCGTCGGCTGCACCACCCAGGCCAATTCCGTCACCCAGGCGGCCGCGGAAACCTTCCATCTGTCGCCCCATCTGGTGGGGATCGTCCTCGCCTTCCTCACCGGAACCGTGATCCTCGGCGGCGTAAAGAGCATCGCCAACATCTGCGAACGCATGGTGCCGGCGATCAGCTTCGTCTATCTCTTCGGCTGCCTGCTGCTTCTGCTGCTCTATCACAAAGTACTGCCGGCCGCCTGCCTGCTGATCCTGGGAGACGCCTTTTCCTTCGGCTCCGTGGCCGGCGGCATGGCGGGCGCAGCCGTCCAGCACGCCCTGCGCTACGGCATCGCCAGAGGCCTTTTTACCAACGAGGCAGGCATCGGCACCTCCGCCATCGCGGCCGCCGCATCCCATGTATCCGAGCCCCGCATACAGGCCTATGTCTCCATGACCGCCGTATTCTGGGACACGGTAGTCATGTGCCTGGTCACCGGCATCGTCATCGTGGCCAATATGCTCTACGATCCGGCCTCCACAGCCGGCGTGGCGGAAACCGGCCTCACGGCCGCGGCCTTCCGGCACCTTCCCTATGTGGGTGACGCCTTCCTGACCATCTCTCTGGCGGCCTTTGCCGTCACGACACTGATCGGCTGGTCCTATTTCGGAGAAAAAGCAACGGAATACCTTATGGGAAAAAAAGGTATTCCGCTCTACAAACTCGGCTATATTCTGATGATCTACTTCGGCGCCATCATCCCCATGCGCCTTGTCTGGGAAAGCACCGACCTGATCAATGCCATGATGGTGCTGCCCAATGTGCTGGCTCTGTTCTGCCTGCGAAAATATGTGAAAGATTAAGCGCCCGAACGGTCACACCCGGAAAGCGGCCGTGATCTCCTGCAGAGAACGGCTGCTTCTCTCCATGATCGACATCTTGCGCAGGATCTCCTCGGAACCGACGTTGGTATTCTGCATCGCGCCGGCCACATGGTTGACTTCCTCCACGATCGTATTGTTCAGGGAAGACACCGTCTGCAGGGATGCCAGCATCTCTTCGATGGACGCTCCCATCTCCTGCGCAGAAGCCCCCAGATCCGTGGCGATCCCGTCGAAGAAGAACGCATCTTTCTGGTACTGCTCGGCGGTACTCACCATCGTGTCATAGTCGGTCATCACTTCCTCCCGCACGAACTCCAGCAGCCTGCCCGAACTGTCCTTCAAGGCCATGACAGAATCCACCACTTCGCCGATCACCTTCTGAATCTTCTCCACCGTAACCTGCGAGCTCTCCGCCAGATTCCTGACTTCCTCGGACACTACCGTAAAGCCCCTGCCCGCATCGCCCGCCCGGGCCGCCTCGATGGCTGCATTGAGCGCGATCAGATTCGTCTTGCCCGCGATCTCCCCGATCTCTCTGGAAAGCGTCTTGATGACCTCGATCTTCTCCACTTCCTGCAGCGCGTGTTCCAGCTCCCCGGCCGCGCTGTGATAAACCTTCTCCGCCTGTTTCTGGGACGCTACCGTGCTCTTATAGAGCTTGTCCGCCCGGATATTGATATCCCTTGACGCATCGGCCGACTCGGACGCCTTGCAGGACACATCGTCCACCACCGTGCCGATCTCACCGCTGGCGTCACTGATACTCTGGGTCACTTCCGCCGCTTCCTGCACCTTACCGGTCAGCCCGTCCATCACCTGATCCATCTCGTCGATCTTATTGTTCAGCTCTGCCATCTCATTGTAGGCCGCGGATGCCGTGTCGGCGATGTTCGCCGCTTCCCCGCTTGTCCCGTTGATCGTCTCCCGCATCCGCTGCCTGATGGTCCTGGCCGCCTGGGACACCTCTTCCGCTTCGTCCCGGAAGCCGTCCCCCACTCCGGCGCCTGCCGTCATCCGGCTCTGTTCACTGAAATCACCGGACGCAAACTGTTTCAGTTCCGCGATCGGCTGAAGCGCACTGCCCAGAACCGAGGATACCACTGCGTCGATGACCACCGTTCCCAATACACCGATCAAAAGCCCTGCGCCGACCGCACTGCCGATACCCGCACTGCCGACAACCGTTGCTCCCGCCGCCGCACCGATGAAAAGAACGATAAACGCCGCCGCCGAAACCGTGGCAAGCAGCCTGCCCTTGATTGTTTTCATATGTATTCCTCCTGAACCGTCATACTATTACGGATATTATACCCGAAATCACTTCCTGCGTCCAGCCTGATATTGACGAAATTTTGATATTTTTATGTAATAGAGATAAAAGCCTATACAGATCAGGGCCGACAGCAAAGACCCCAGCGGCGCCGCCCAGCCCATCGGGTAGAGGGAAGCCGGAAACAGCCTGCTGGCCAGCCAGGCGCCCGGGATGCGGATCAGCAGGATGGCAGTGATATTGTGGACAAAAGAGACCATGGACTTCTGGTCGCCGCAGAAATATCCGCTGAAACAAAAATGCACCGCCGCAAATACACAGTCGTAGGCGTAGGAGCGCAGATAGTCACATCCCGCCGCCAGCACGGCCCCGTCTCTCGTGAAGATCCCCACCAGCGTATGCGGCAGAAACTGGCTGTACAGCGCACAGCACAGCCCCCAGCCAACCGTGATCGCCAGACTGTAATAGAGGCTCCTTCTGGCCCGGTCCGCCTTATCAGCCCCCATATTCTGGGCCGTAACAGTAGAGATGGCAGACAGAAAGGCAGAAGGCACGAGGAACATAAACCCGATCAGCTTCTCCACAATGCCCACGGCCGCCGCCATGATCAGCCCGCGGCTGTTGGCGATCACCGTGATCACGATAAAGGCGATCTGGATCATTCCGTCCTGCATGGCGATCGGCGTCCCCACCTTCAGAATCCTGCCGGTCACTTCCCTGTCCAGGCGAAAATCCTCCCTGCGCACGACAAAGCCCAGATTCTGCCTGCGGATCACAAACAGGGACACCGCCACACTCACCGCCTGCCCGCATACCGTGCCAAGCGCCGCCCCCGCAGCCCCCATGCCGCAGGCGCCGATAAACACGAAATCCAGCGCGATGTTCGTCACGCAGGCCGCCGCCACAAAGTACATCGGCCGTCTGGAATCTCCCGTCCCGCGGAAAATACCGCTGATCACGTTGTAGGCCGTGATCAGCGGAATCCCGGCAAAGCAGATCAGCAGATAAAGTCTGGTCTCCTCCACCGCCTCCTGCGGCGTCAGCATCACTTTCACGACCGACGCCGTACACACTAAGAGCAGGGCGGTCACCACCACCGCGAACACAGAAAAAAACAGGGCTGACGTGCCTGCCGTCTTCGCCGCTGTCTTCTCATCCTTTGCTCCCACACACTGCCCGATCCACACCGTGGTGCCCATCACAAACCCGATGATGATCACCGTCAGCATGTGCATCACCTGACTGCCGATGGACACCGCCGTCGTCGTCTCCGAGCCGTTGTACAGCCCAACCACGAACAGATCCGCCATTCCGTAAAAAGTCTGCATAAAACTGGACAGCAGATAGGGCAGGGCAAACAATACCAGATTCTTCCCCACGCTTCCCTGTGTCAGATCATTCTTCCCGTTCATCTTCCGTCTCCATTCCTTTTCAATCATTATAACACTGTCTTAATTTTATACGGGAATCCGTCATCCGTCAATCCGGCTTTTCCGGTTCGTAGTTGGAGATCGTCACCGTCTGATACGGTATCTCTATGCCGCTTTTGCCGAATTCCCTGACAAGCGCGATCCTGATATCACTGCACGCCCGGAAGCTGTCATTCAGGTTCCGAGTCCAGATGATCGTCTTCAAAGTGACTCCGTTCTGGGTATATCCGCTTGCCGTGACGGCATTGGCCTCCGTGTTCAGCGTCAGCTCATGCTCCACACAGATGCGCCGCATGATCTCCACCGCCTTCTCGATATCCGCCCCGTACCCGATCTCTATCTCTACATAATTGCCGATATTCTCCGTGAAGTTCGTGTTGATGACCACAGCCGAATCCATGACCGAATTAGGCACAATACATGTCTCCCCGTTAAACTGATAGATGAGCGTATGCCGCAGCGTGACATCCTTCACCAGCCCCTCCGCGATCACGGTCCCGCCCTGGATCACCCTGATCTTCTCATCCACATTGTAGGGCTTTGACACGGACAGCGAAATGCCGCTGATCACATTTCCCAGCGCCTGCTGTGCGGCAAAAGTGGCGATCGCCAGGATCAGGGAACCGCTCTGCAAAAGCACCTTACTGATATCCTTCGTCATCTCAAACTGCTGCGCCAGACTGTAGAACGCAATCACATCAATGATCACATTGATGGCGCTCTTTGTAAAACGGAGATGAACCGCTTTTGTTTTCTGTGCTATGTACTTAAAGATCAGGCTGACCACATAATTTGAGAGCAGGATGACCACGAAGAAAAGACCGAGCTTGGACAATAAATTCATTTCTGCCTCCCTTGATGTTAAGATTTCGTTAAGATTTCACCTCTTATAAAATACCACAAAATCAGACGCCTGTACAGCAGGGTATTGGGCAGCTTTGCCTTTTTCTGTAAATCTGCTATACTTATGCTGTTGCCATTCAGGCATCAAAATGACCGTCCGGGCAATTTGTAACGCACCGGAACCGATTGGCAGTATACTGTTTACGATCCGGAATGACAGCAAAAGCAGACTCCGGACAATACTCTAAAGTAAGGATGTGATATCAAATGAAAGAACAAAACGAAACAACACCAGTTCTGGATCCGGCAAACACGTCAGACACAAAAAGACAGCTTCTTATTTTTATCCTTGTGGCTTACGGTGTGACTTATGCGATGGGCCTGCTGACCTGGTACGGCAGCGCCGTATCCGCGGAGCTGAGCGCATTTCCCAATGCCCAGATGTACTATCCAGCTGCCGGCGTCATGCTGGCTTACATGATCACCCGCTGGCGGGACGACATGCTGCCGAAGTGGTTCTTCCTGTGCTTCACACTGCTGACCATCGCCATGCTTCTGTGTGCAGTGCTCTCCGTATTCCTGCCGATGCAGCCGACTGGCCTGAACGATCAGTCCGTGTCCATGTGGGCGGTGATAAGCCAGTATATCATAATCGGCGGCACGATTTTGTGCTGGATTCCGCTTCTGGCCTCCGGCAGGAAAAGACGTGCGGTTTACGGCCTTGGCTGGAAACAATGGAAGACTTCTCTTCTGTGTATCCTGCTTTTCCTGGCCCTGTATTTTGGCCGGGCAGCCATCTTCTATCTTGCCGAGGGGCAGATAGACATGATCGTTAAGATCGTACAGGACCCTGCCACCTGGATTTACCTGCTCATCATGCCGATCAACTTTTTCCTCGCATTTACGCCCTTTTTCGGAGAGGAATACGGCTGGCGGTATTACCTGCAGCCCATTTTGCAGAAACGGTTCGGCGTGCGCGGCGGCGTTCTGCTCCTCGGAGTTGCCTGGGGCATCTGGCATGTTTTCCTGGACTTTTTCTTCTACACCACCCCTGACAGAGGGCTGATCATGACGCTTTCGCAGATCATCACCTGTATCACACTGGGTATCTTCTTCGCCTGGGCGTACATGAAGACCAACAATATCTGGGTTCCCGTGATCCTGCATTATGCAAACAATAATCTTTCTGTCGTGGTAGCCAATCAATATTCTGCCGATATCCTGCAGGAGCAGGCAGTGACCTGGTCTATGCTCCCCTCGCAGCTGCTCGTAAACGGAATCCTGTTCGGACTGTTCCTGTTGGCAAAGGAATTTCGGAATAAGCAGCAGGAACACACATAACATATAAGCTAGTACAAAATAGTACAAAAAACAAAATCGGCATTTCCGAAGTCTGTATTCGCTTCGGAAAATGCCGATTTATTTTTTATATGCTTTCGTCACTTCTTCTCCAGTCTGATGTTCAGCCGCCAGACCGGACGACCTGTCACCGTGTAGTCCGTGACGATCTTCTCATTGCGGTGGATGCTCAGCAGCAGTCCTATAAAGACTGCATAGGTGACCGTTGAACCCACACCATAAGACAGAAACGGAAGCTGCACACTTGTCACGGGAAAACAGCCGGTGTTGATCAGGACTCCTTCCAGACAGTTGTCCAGAAATACCATAAAGCACGCTGCTGATATCATATAACCCAGCTGGTTCTTCTGCCGTTTTACAATGCGGAATGCATGAACGACCAGCGCCGCAAAGGCTGCTATGACCAGAAGCGCGGGCAGGATTCCAAAGGAAAAAATAATCTGTATCAAAATAAAAGGGTCTGTCCGTGGAATCGCCCACACGATCTCGCTCTCAAAGGAGAATCCATCATATGCGCCGATCAGTTTTGCCTGCGATAACCCCTCACGTATCCACACATAGGTATATCCGGCACCATAAGGATCCGCCTCGGGATGAAGCCACGCGAGCATTCGGTGTAATCTGAAATTGACTGCCTCCTGCGGGCTGGTCACCAGAACGATCAGGCATACGGCCAACGGGATGATCACAAGGGCAGTCACGATCACGATGACCGCATCCCTTTTGTTTACCTGGAACCAGCCCCTGCAGACCGCCAGGATCATCAGAACCATCTGTATCAAATACACCACAAGGGCCGCATGCAGAATGTCGGACAGGTAATATACAAATCCAGCCGTTAGAATCTGTATTACCATCCCCTTTATCACCGCACCGTATCCTCTCCCGCGCAGCTGATACAACAGCCCCGCATAAACCGGAATATAAAGGTATACCAGCATCAACATGACCGGATGCCTGCCGTTTACCTCCCTGCTCATCATCCTTATCACGAAGAAGACGACGGTCATCTCCCAGTAGATCACCTCACCATACCGCCCGATAAAACTGTAATCCAGAAAATACATCCCTGCCATCACACCGAAAGATACCAGCAGGATCAGGCCCTGTCTTCCAAGCTGGCTCAGATATACCGATGAACCGTTTACCCCATCCATCTGCGTATATCCTCCTACTATGTATTGCAGCAGCATCCCTCCGATACTGAACAACAGCACCATAACGATCATTTTAACATCCATCTGCGGCCTGTGGATCCGGTCCAGCTCTACACCGATCTCCACGGGATCCCCCATCTCACGGACTGCCTGCGCGACCGCAGCTTCATGCTCCTCGCCATCCTTCTCATAAGCTGCCGCCTGGTCCAGAATATGATCTGACAGCTCCTTTGCCACGGCTTCCCGTGCCCTCACACAACGGATCTGCTCCGTAATATTTCTTATAAATTCTTCCATCGTTACCTCCGTTCCGAAACGCTCTATGACGCGTTTTCTGTAGTCTTTCCGTCATGCCATCCCCACCCACAGTACATTGAGCACCGCAGCCTGATATTCCTGCCACTCTTCCTTCCTGGCCTTAAGATACTTCCTGCCTTCCTTCGTGATGCTGTAATATTTGCGCAGCTTCCCGTTGGCCGGGCTCTCATAGGAAGTCAGATAGTTCTTCTCCTCCAGAGAGTGCAGCAGCGGATACAGCGTCCCCGCCTTCAAAGTAAAAACATTGTTTGATTTCTGCTCCAATGTTTCGATCATCTCGTACCCGTACATATCCTTGTCCTCCAGCAGCCGGAGCAAAAGCATGGCGGTACTCCCTGAGACCAGCGATCTGTCTATTGACATTTTTGATTCTCTCCTTTCCTGTTCGTTTTCGGCCCTGCAGGCGCTTCCGTATATGGCTCCTGCAAAAGCCGGAAACAGAAATTTGTTATGTCATTTACAATAATTATATATAGATAATCTATATATCTTACTTCCTCATTATATATAGATTATCTATATATGTCAATCGCAAAATTTCTCTGCTATAATTATAAAAACAGAAAATATCTTTTTTAAGGAGGACAGCATATTATGAGCAATGTGATCGAAGCCATCAAAAAGAGAAGTTCCACAAGAGGATACACCGCCGAAGCGCTGACAGATGACCAGCTGCAGACCCTGCTTCACGCCGGGCTGCAGGCGCCCACAGCTGCCAATAAGCAGGAGATCCACTTTACCGTATTAAAAGGGGATCATCCGATCCTGGCAGAACTGGAAGCCGAAAAGAACCGCCTGCGTGATCTGACGGCGCTGGAACACAATTTCTATTATGAAGCGCCCGTGGTAGTCATCTTAAGCGCTGACAGCTCCTACAAATGGAGTCCGCTTGACGCCGGAATCGCGGTAGAAAATATGGCGCTGGCCGCGGAAGACCTGGGCCTTGGCAATCTGATCATCGGCTGCATCTACGATGCCCTCAGAGGCGAGAAGAAGGAATATTTCTCCAAAGCACTGCAGTTCCCCGAGAATTATGAGTATGAAATTGCCATCGCCTTCGGCCACAAGGCTGTCACCAAAGAGCCGCACACCTATAATGCCGACGCACAGATCACTTATCTGTAACAACATGGCTGCATACATAAAGGACTGCCGCACCACGCAGCAGTCCTTTGTGTCATTTATTCATCCGTTCAGCATTCCTTCAAACACCGCCTTCTCCACCGTGAATTCCTGCGCCCCCATGTAGCCCGGCGCCACCTCATACTCATCAAAGACGAGCACCAGATTTCCGTCGGCATCGAAGTAATAATTCTGGTCCTCTTTCAGTCCTTTCCAGTTCAATTCCGGTATATCCGTTTGGTCTACCCAGTAGGCCTTCATTTCATCTTCCGCCATCAGCACACGCATCTGGTCCCGGATCTCCTCACTGATGATATCGAGATAGCCGCTGTCCTCCCGGAACAGGTCTTTCAGCTGCACCTGCCGGCCGCTCTGCTTGTCAATGGTATACAGTTTACAGGATTCCATACCACTGCCTGCGCCCCGGTAAATAGACAGTTTCAGCGTAAAATACCGCTCATTGTCCGTCACGATCTCATGATGGATCTCCAGACTGCCGTAACTTTCTCCAAGCTCTGCCGATGCCTTGAACTCTTCCACCAGCTGATCCGTCACCGTGTCGATATCAAAATTCACCTGCTCAACGGTCTCCTGGAGTTTCCGCAATTCCTCCGTCTGCTCTCCTTGTACCGTTTCTGTCGATTCGGCCGTCTCTCCGGCGTTCTCCTTCACATCTTCCACCACGATCTGCGGTATTTCCACATTCGCATCAAACCGTTCACTCTCATACTGATAATCTCTAAATGTGACGACCTGAAACAGCTTACCGACCACCGGAAGATTTCCCATGGCATGGGCGATATCCGCTCCCGTATTCGGCAGAACGATCAACAGCGTCACTGCCGCTGCGACTGCTGCCGGTATACGGAATCTGTTGCCCTTTCCCTGTCCTGCCGTCGCTTCTCTGATCCGCCTTTCCATCTCCTCCGGCACCGGAATATTCTGATAAGATTCCCGTCCGGCCATGATCCTGTTTTCCAGCTCCGTGAAATCTTTCGTCTCTTCTGCCGCCATAGTATGTTCCTTTACATTCTTCATATTCTGATACACCCTTTCCTTTCTGCTCATCTTTACAGGAAGCCTTCTGCTTCTCTGTTCCTTCATTCCCACTCAGGCAAGTTCTCTGCGCAGCTTTTCCAGCGTCCTGTACAGCCGGCTCTTGACCGTATTCAGATTTTCCTGCAGGATCTCCGCGATCTCAGCCAACGGCTTATCCTCGTAAAACCGCAGTATGATCAGCGTCTTCTCCTGCATCGGCAGACGATCTACCGCCTCCCGCAGTTCCAGATCCACATCGTTTTTCTCCGGTGCGGCCATATCCTCCCGCAGCGTTCCCCGCTCTCTCTCATATTTCTTCAAATGATCCTTGGCCGTATTGATCATGATCCGGTAAACCCACGTCCCGGCGAAGCTCTCCTCCCGCAGACTGCGCGCCTTCGCCATCGCCTTGCAGGCGCCCTCCTGCACAATGTCCATGGCATCCGCTTCCTGATGTACATAGCTGAACGCCAATCTATAATAGCTCTCATAGTTTTCCAGGAGTATGCTCCGGACCAACGCTTCCTTCCTGTTCCGCATCCTCTCTTTCCTTCCTTTCCTTTTGTTTTGTGCCTATTAGACAGACTGCCCCCGCAAAAAGTTTCACCGCCGAAAAGATTTTTTATTATAACATAATCGAAAACCGCCGCTGTGGATTGTTTCCCACGCGGCGGCCTGTTTTACTTACTTCTGTTTTATTTACTTTTGTTTTATTTACTTCTGTTCTATCTACTTCTGTTTTCTTATACTCTGCTTTCTCTTTATTCTGTTTTCTTCTGCACCGTCATGTTCTACCGCTCCACGATCCTGACCAGAAGTTTCACGATCGTCTCCATATCGTCGATGCAGGCATACTCATATTTCCCGTGTGCATTCCTGCCGCCCGTGCACAGATTCGGACAGGGCAGTCCCATAAAGGACAGCCGTGCACCGTCCGTGCCGCCTCTGATCGGGGACACGATCGGTTCCACATCAAGTTGTGCCATGGCTTCTTTTGCCTGCTCTATGATAAACATGTTTTTCTCGATCACTTCCCGCATATTATAGTAGGAATCCTTCATGTCGATCTCGAACGTTCCCGCGCCGTACTTTTCATTCAGGTAACCTGCGATCCGCAGGAAATGTTCCTTCTTCTTCTCAAATTTCACCCTGTCATGATCCCGGATAATATATTCCGCCACCGCTTCCTCCACATTGCCATGCAGCGTATCCAGATGGTAAAAACCTTCATAGCCGCAGGTATACATCGGATTCTCCGCCACAGGAAGCATGGACTGGAACTCCTGCGCCATCAGGATGGCATTGCGCATCTTGTCCTTCGCCGATCCCGGATGCACGCTCCGGCCGTGTACAGACACTTTGGCGCCGGCCGCGTTGAAATTCTCAAACTCCATCTCTCCCAGCGGACCGCCGTCCACGGTATAGGCATAATCCGCTCCGAACAGCTCCACATTGAAATGATCTGCCCCCGCACCGACTTCTTCGTCCGGCGTAAAACCGATCCGCACTTTTCCGTGGGCAATCTCCGGATGCTGCAGCAGCCAGGAAGCCATCGCCATGATCTCTGCCACACCCGCCTTGTCGTCCGCGCCAAGCAGTGTCGTTCCGTCGGTCACGATCAGCCGTTTCCCCTGACAGGACGCCAGCTCCGGGAAATCGGCCACCCGCATGACCACCTGCTTCTCTTCGTTCAGCACGATATCTCGTCCGTCATAGTTCTCGATGATCCGCGGCTTCACACCCGCCCCCGTCACCGCCGGGGAAGTATCCATATGGGCAATAAAACCGATCACCGGAGCATCCTCGCATCCCGCAGTGGCCGGAATGGAAGCGTATACGTAACAATGCTCCTTGTCGTACTCGATCTCTTCCGCTCCCATCTCCTGCAGCTGCTTCTCCAGAAGCGCCGCCAGATCATGCTGTTTCATCGTGGAAGGCATGGTCGTACTCTCCTCCGCAGACTCCGTGTCAATCTGTACATACTCTAAAAACAGTTCGATTACTTTTTCCATTTTGTATCACCTCGTGTTATTTTTTATGGTGTTAGTCAGTAAATGGGTTGGTAAAGTTATATAACGACTAAGCCCGTTTTACGCACATCTTTATTGCTATGGTAATAATTAATATCTGTCACCGTCAGTACCACATTGACCAGTCGCCGGATAATATCTTCAACATTCCGGCAGGCAGCTCCAAAAAGAGCATTATACCTATTGATATATCTTCTTGCCACTCCGCGGCAGAAAGTATATCTGCGCTTAATAAAGCTATGAAACCCATTTACTGTATTCAGATTATAAAAACAAGAGTCTTCCCTGTCCGGTTTGTTGCAGTCTCTGACAACACAATCTGCAATCCCCGGAAGTACATGATACCTCCGCAGTCCGTCACCCATGACAAGTGTCCCATCTGCGAAATGTCCCTTAAAGATACTGATGAGTTCTTTTGCCCTGGATTTCGCTCTGTTGACAGTGGCTGCAAGACATAGCCTTTCCGCTGGATCCCTGTGCAGATGCACACATATTCGTTGGAAATGCCTCTCTTTTCTGCTTTGTCACCGTGTCTGCGCAGTTTTCTGTACACAGAACTATCCGGTCTCTTTCCCTTTATCAGTCAAGCACAACGGTCTCATCAAACTTCGATACCTCGCCAAGACCGACATTGTCTGTTTCCGAAAGCTACGGTAATGACATGAGTATTTTATGCCTCATATCAAAAAACTGCCTGGTGGGAACAGCCAATCTTTTGCACAGTATAGCCCATAGCATCACCACGGACTGTATCTGTGATGACTTCACCTTATGTCTCTGTCAGGAAATGAGAATTTTCCATAATGGTATGAGTAGTCATAACAAAGGTTCTGCCACAGGCTTTACAGAGAAAACGTTGTTGATTGCATTTATGTCCATAGCGGATGACAGAAGAAGAAACACAATGAAGATAGTCTGGTTTAACATCCAGGGCATTCTTCGCAGACATCATCAGAACAACATCTAACAAAAATGAGATTTCTTCTTCTGAAAGCAGATTGATACGACTGAAAAGTAATTCTTTGTGTGGGGTCATGGTATTACCTCCTGGATAGGAATATCATATTCCTTTCTATGTCATATAAACCGGACTAAAAGGCTGACCAACCCATTTGTTCACTAACACCATTTTAATTTATACTTTGCTCTCCATATCATTATCAACTACTACCTTATTCATCATATACCATTCCCTCCTTTTTTTCTACAAATACTCCATAAATAATTACAACAAAAAGGTAACCTTCCATTAACTAAACCCTAATTATTCATGAGACTCTAATATCCCATAGGTGTAAAAGCAGTAGATCATACAAAGACCGTAAGCGTCAAATAAGATAGTGGATAGAAAAATAACCACCACCCTCTATACTAAAAGGGCAGTGGTTATCGACAGCGTTCCTGTACCATGGGATCCCATGGCAGATAGTCATCCAGATATTCCGGATTTTCAAGAAATGTACTCTCCGGCATATCTGACAGGATATATTTAATGTATTTCATTGCATCCAGGCCATTGACTTTCGCTGTCTCGACCAGAGTGTAGATTCCCGCACTTGCGGCGGCACCCTTCGGACTTCCAGCAAACAGCCAGTTCTTCCGGCCGAGCACAAACGGACGGATACAGTTCTCCACAAGAGAGTTGCTGATGGAACAGTTCCCATCCTCAAGATAATTGAAGAACTCCTGTCGGTTGTTCAAGGCATACTGGAAAGCCGTATGGAGTTTCGACTTTGGCAGTTCTCCGGCAGAGCTTATCTGTGCCCACGACCAAAAAGCCTCGAGAAGCGGTTTCTCAAGGCCGAGCCGTTCCTTTTTCTTTTGTTCCGGGGGAAGACCGTCCAGTCCCTTTTCTATCTCAAACAGCTTATTCAGGCGTACGACTGCTTGTGCAGGTTTGGAAGCTTCCGGGTCCTGGATGTCTTTGGGCAGCGCGTCCACAAAAGCGCGGCGCAGATGGGTGTAGCACAGGCATCTCGTAACCCCTTTCACCCCGTTGTATCCGGAATAAGCATCCGTATGGATATAGCCGGTGTAGCCTTTTAAAAACGCCTCGGGATATTTCCCACCCCTCCCCGGCTGATACTCAAAATACCGGACCGGCCGCTTACAATCCCTGATGCTGCAGTATACCCACATATAAGAATCCGAAGTGTTCTTCCTCCCCGGCTCCTTCAGCACCTGTACGTGGGTCTCATCGATGTGCAGATACTCCTGTTGCAGAAGTTCCCGCCTCAGATGGGAGACCACATGGGAAAGTCAGTCCCGATAGACGGCCAGAAGCCAGTTTGACATCGTCGTCCTGCTCAATGACAGTCCCAGGGCCTCCCATTCTTTTTCCTGGCGGTATAAGGGGATACCCAGTTCAAACTTCTGATGGATGAGCCATGCGATCGTGGAAGCAGACGCAAGGGAATGCATGACCGGGGGGACTGGGTACCGGAGACTTCTCCATATAAGGCGTTCCGTTTTTGCGGCATGTCCTGCATTCGTAAGTTTCCCGGTAATGATCGATCACTTTCAGGCTGGCAGGAATGAACTGTACTTCCGTACGGACAAACTCCTCACCCACTTTTACCATGGTACTTCCGCACCTTTCACAGATCTGTTCTCTCTCGTCGATCGTGTGGAGCACTTTGCTGCGGGGAATGTCTTTTATCAGTTTCTCCCGCTGGCCAGTATATTTCCTTTTACGCAGATGTGTTTCCACTGCCACCAGATTCGGTTCACGGACATCCGGATCAGCACAGGATTCCATTTCATTAAAAAGAGACATCTGTCCCTCTATTTCAAGGGTAGACGTCTTTTCGGATTTTGTTCCATAAAGTTTACGGGTAAGGAAATCAACCTGCTCCCTGAAGAGCCGAACCTGCTGTTCCAGTTCTTTGATCTGCTTTTTGTACTCCTGCTCTGTATCCGGCATGGGCTGAAAACCTTCCTTTTTCTGACAGGTTCATTCTACCATAAAACAGCAGGATTTTCCAGCATTTATAAGCAATCTCCAGACTTTGGAGGAGCCCATTTTCGGACTGCCTTTGGCTGTTCCGGGGAAAGGCCCTCCAGCAGCCAGCGCAGCTGTTGATGGGAGATCTGTCGGGCTTCTTCTCCTGTGCGTGGCCACTTTAGACGGCCGTTTTCGTAGCGCTTATAGAAAAGGCAGAAACCGTCCCCTTCATAGTGGACTGCCTTGATCCGGTCAGCACGTTTTCCGCAGAAGAGGAACAGGGAATTGCTGTAAGGATCAAGCTGAAAGCTGTACTGGATGATATCCACCAGGCCGTCCAGCTGTTTTCTCATATCCGTGTACCCGGTGCGCAGGTAGATCTTTTCCACCCGGGAGAGGTCTCCTAACATGACTGCACTGCTTTCAGGACAGCCTCCAGCAGCTCCCGAGGAGTATCTTCAAAGAGTTAAACGGTCACAGTACCGGTATGGAGCACTGCGGCAGGAGTGGCACGGGAATCCTGTTTGCCAAAAAGGGATACCTGGGTAAATTCCGGAGCCGCATCCGGCATCAACGCAGTCTGCTCCATGACCGGTCTGCATCCATGACTCTTTCGGGGCAGTTCCTCAAGCGCCAACTTCCGGACCTTTGCAATCCAGTAATAATAGCTTTTTAAAGAGATATCATGCTGTTCGCACCATGCCTGGTTTGTCAGGCCGGAGACTCTGCATTGCCGGATCACGTCCAGCCAGTACTGCAGTTTCACCTTCTTATCTGGAGTTAAAGTGGAAATGTCCATGGGGATTCTCCTTTACTTGGATTTAGAGTTTTTGGAGTGAACACTAAAAACTCTAACCCTAAGTTTACAGGAGAAAGCTACATATTTCACTACGCGTTCTTATTTGACGCTTACCAAAGACCAATTATGATCGATACGTTATCCTTGTTCCAAAAGCTGTCTCTCTCCTGCAAAGGATTCCGAAACAGGGTGAATATATTTTCATGAGAAATGGGGAACGTATCACTGCAAGGCAGGTTGCTTATGTATTGGAAAAATATGCTGAGCGACAGGGTGTTATGACGAAAAGCACTCATAAGATGCGTAAGACCTACGCAAGCAATCTAAACGCTAATGGTGTGCCTCTGGATTGTATCCGGGAAATGTTAGGACATAGCAATCTTTCTACAACCCTCGAATATATCTACAATCCTTTGACGGAAAAAGAGACCTATGACCTCATAAGTAAGGCGTTGTAGACAGTGTCTACAACTGTCTACAGAATTGCAGACACATAAAAAGAACGGAAACGCTGTAAATATCAACGTTTCCGCTTCATTAAAAAGAGCGCGAGACGGGACTCGAACCCGCGACCCCGACCTTGGCAAGGTCGTGCTCCACCAACTGAGCCACTCGC
>ERZ808051.695-NODE-695-length-31531-cov-5.307910_pt1 | contig 31531 bp, 28 predicted proteins | sample MGYA00380199_ERZ808051 | MGnify/ENA primary metagenome ERZ808051 (study PRJEB31490, sample SAMN06133391) | mouse gut metagenome | isolation source: J11 | host: mice | place: China: Chengdu | collected 2015-05 ...
ATCACAGCTCAATATTCGTTCCGGGGCTCCTTCGCTCCGAGACTGTTTGTTTTGCCTGTTTTAAGTTCCGTCTCTGCGCTTCTGCGACCCCTTGGGGGGAACGAATTTTCATCTGTTAAAATCACAGCTGAATATTCGTTCCGGGGCGCCTTCGCTCCGAGACTGTTTGTTTTGCCTGTTTTTAGTTCCGTCTCTGCGCTTCTGCGCCCCCTTGGGGGGGAACGAATTTTCATCTGTTAATAGCACAGCTGAATATTCGTTCCGGGGCGCCTTCGCTCCGAGACTGTTTGTTTTGCCTGTTTTAAGTTCCGTCTCTGCACTTCTGCGCCCCCTTGGGAGGGAACGAGACATTTTTCCCTTGGACGCCCGTGCGCACAAAAAAGTCCCGCCCTGTAAAAGGACGAGACTCACATTCTCCCGCTGTACCACCTGTTACATCATACGTTCCCCACCGAGCACCGGAGAGAAATTATATGGCTTCCCATAACGGGGGAATACCGTTCAAGGCTACAGGGAAACACGCCCTTCAGATCTGTTTCCGCATCCTGCTTCCTTTCGCCCTGACTGCTCGGAAGTGATTTTCATTGTCCCGTTACTTGCACCGGGCTCACACCCTCCCCGGCTCGCTGCCCCGTTCCCGAAACAACTACTTTCTTCGTCTCTGCATTTGCGTTTTATGCCATTATAGCTCCTTAAATTTTCACTTGTCAAGTCCTTCTTTAACCAGAACCGCATTCACAATATGGCACATATTCTCGAAAAGCTGCACCGCAAGCTTGGGAAAACACCGCATATTCGTACATTCCTCCGCAAGAATCATACCCGTGCGCCTGCCTCCGCCGTCCCTCAAAAGATGCTGCATAAGGCTTAAAACCTTGCTTCCGCAAAAGAGGGCGTGCGCCTCCGGTATACTGTATTCAAGCATATTTACATTGGTTATCATCAGCATATCATCCTTAAACATTTCAAGATACTGCTGACCCTCCAGTATCCCGTGGCATTCCTCCTTTAACAGGTAATCCTCCGGATATGCCGCAATCACGGTGCGCTTTTCTCCCCAAATAACAATCAGCCTGTCCACCATCAGGGTGTGCGCCGCATGCTCCAGGAGCCGGGGCAGGCAGCTGCTGCCGTTTATAACCACATCCGCAAGCAGCTCGTTTAACCTGTTCATATCCTTATCGGAATAAAAGCTGTCCCTGATTTCCGTCATGTCAAAATCGTCGCCGGAAACATTAAACTGACCATGCAGCTCCGGCTTATATATAACGAAGCGGTTCCTTCCCTTCTGCTTCGCGATATAAAGCGCCTTGTCGGCAATGCGGAACAGCCCCTTGTAATCGTCCGCGTCAACACCCGCCCGCGCCGCGCCGATGGAGCAGGAAAGCCTGCTGCCGTTCATTCTGTCCTGAAAGAGCGATGCCATGCCGGTCTTGATGGTCCGCAGATAATTGCGCAGGTCCGCTTCATCCTCATACTTTTCCAGCACCGCCATAAACTCGTCGCCGCCTATACGCCCTACGACCCCTTTTTCCCCTACAACCTTTTTTACGATATCCGCAGTGGCCGCGATCACCTGATCTCCGAACAGATGCCCATAGGTATCGTTCACATCCTTGAAATTGTCTATGTCTATCATCACCAGGGCCAGTCTCCCCCCTGACGATACCGCCTCCTCCGCATACTCCGTGATGGCGCGCTTATTTAATATCCTCGTCAAAGGGTCCACATAGGTCCCCTCCACATAATCCTCCACTTCATTTCCTGTCTGCTCGTTGACCACCATCCAGGCGCCCACGACCATGGCCTCCTGCTCATAGCTGCGGGGAACAAGCTTTATCCTATAAGCCTCCCTGCTTCCGCCCTTTGTCAGGATACGCCCGCGAAAGCGGAACTCATGACCGTGCCCCGCCTCCCGCAGCGCCTGGCAGAATGTGTCGAAAACCTCCTTATCCTGCCCTTCCGCCAAACCGCCGCCTGTCACCATATCTATCCACTCGTCAAGGTCGCCGTTGTACACATCCACCTTCTGTTCATAATTTACCCAGAACAGGTGAAAGCGGTTGGTCCTTAAAACATAGGTAAAAAAGAAGCCGCCCGCAATCGTCAAAAAATCGTTTGCTGCGGAAAGCCGGTTCTTCAGGCTTTTCATTTGCTGCTTATTGACAGACACATTTTGAAACTCTATATAATAATCTCCCGCGCCGCCGTGCCGCCGCACGCTTACAATAAATTTTTCATACTCTCCCTTTGCATTGAGAAGCTGCACGCATTCGTCTACGCTTTCCTCCTGGCTGCAGCTTTTCACCGCCTCCTGCAGACGCTTGATATCCTTTTTCAAAACAATTTTATAAAGAGGCGAATAGAGATATTCCCCCATAAGCTCGAATACCTGCCTGTTCCCCTCCTGTACCATCAAAGCGCTGTCAAATCTGCCTGCGGGATTCACCTCCGCCAATGCCGAATGCTTCAAAATATGCCCCACCCCCTACCTTGAAGTTTATCTTTACCTTTAAAACAGTTTAACAAAAATGTCAGAAAAAGTAAAGGACTGTTGCTTTCTTTCCCAAATCTTAGTATACTGAATACAATAATGTATTCAATTATCACACTCCAAATTTATGCTTAATATATGTGCCGGCTCATGACAGAAGGATATAATTTGGAAGCTTACGCTCCGATGCCGGTTACTATGCGTATCGGCGCGTGACAGGAGCTATAATTTGAATTTCACGCTCCGATGCCGGTTACTATGCGTACCGGCACGTGACAGGGGCTATAATTTGAATTTCACGCTCCGATACTTATTGCTATACGTGCCGGCGCACGACAGGAGGATACAGACATGAAAGCAAAAAACAAAGGAAAAATATCATACGCGCTTCAGACCATCACAATCCTGCCCCTACTGCTTTTTGGCCTTATTATTCTCGGCGTGGGAACCCATCTGTTTACAAAGTCCATGAACTCGGAGGTGGAAATTGAGCTGAACAACGTTTCCAGCAACCTTGTAACCATGTTTGATGCCCTTTACCCGGGCGATTACCGGCTGGAAAGCGGGACCGCCCTCCACTTATACAAAGGAGAGCATGACCTGGCCGCCGACTATGACCTGATCGATTGCATCAAGGAGGATACAGGGATGGAAATTACCCTGTTTTATCAGGATACACGGGTCCTCACCACCATCACGGACGAAAACGGCCAACGGATCATCGGCTCCGCGGCGCCGTCAGAAGTGACCAAAGAGGTTCTGGAGAACGGCAACCCCAAATTTTATAAGAAAACCCTTATCCATGGGTCCAATTATTTTTCTTATTATATACCTCTGCGCAATCAGGATGGCACTGTAATGGGAATGCTTTTCGTGGGCAAACCCACCGCCGAGGTGGACGCCTTTGTCCGGCGTTCTCTCTACCCCCTGCTGTTGGTGGATATTGTGCTGGTGATATTGGTTTCCCTGCTCACCTTCTTTTACACAAAAAGGTTTGCCGCGGTCCTTTTGCAGATACACGGCTTCCTCAAAAATGTTTCCGCCGGAAACCTGAATGCCGAGCTGAGCCCCTCCGTCCTCAACCGCCGGGACGAGCTGGGCGAAATCGGACAATCCGCCCTCACCATGCAGCGCTCCCTGTATACCCTGATCGAACAGGACGCCCTCACCGGGCTTTGCAACCGCCGTTCCGGAGACAAAAAGCTGAGACAGGTCATGGAGGCGTCCGCCGCCGCGGGCACGCCCTTCTGCGTTGCAATCGGGGACATCGATTTTTTCAAGAAGGTAAACGACACCTACGGGCATGACTGCGGCGACATGGTTCTGCAAAATATCGCCGCCATCCTGCGCCGTCATATGCAAAGCATAGGCACCGCCGCCAGATGGGGCGGGGAGGAGTTTCTCCTGATCTTTGAAAACAGGAAGCTGGACGCCGCCCTGGAATCCCTCAATCAGCTCATGGAAAACATCCGCGCCGCGGAATACTGCTACGGCGGGCAGGCCGTCAAAGTGACCATGACCTTCGGCATTGCCCCCGGCGATGCCCGGGATGCCGGGAAAAATCTGCGCATCGCGGACGAAAAGCTGTATGAGGGCAAGACTGCCGGCAGAAACCGCATTGTGTCATAACCTAAGCTTCGCAAGGCCCTCCGTACGTACCTCCTTCCAGAGACCCTCAAAAGAACGGCGCCGGAAAACGCGGTAAATAAATGACCGCATCTTTCCGGCGCCGTTCTTTTGAGGGAGTTTTATTACCCTTGTAAAATGTTATCTTTTATTCAGAACAGAAAAACAAATGTTCAGGGCAGAAACACCCTGCACAGAATCTGAATTGATTTTAAGGAGGTAACAATTATGAAGGGCTATAACACACCAAGCGGATACATGGGACTGGTCGACGGAGAATACATGCTGTTCGCCACCGAGGAAGACTACAGAGAATACCTGGAGGAATTATAAAAGAATTTAAAGGGTAACTTAAAGCGGACTCTTTTCCGGCGCACGAAATTATGGTACAATGTTGACACAGGAGGGCATTGTGTCAACTTCTGATTCCATGTGCGCTAAAGCACACAAAATTATGGTACAATATTGACACAGGAGGGCATTGTGTCAACTTCTGATTCCATGTGCGCTAAAGCGCACAAGATTATGGTACAATGTTGACACAGGAGAGCATTGTGTCAACTTCTGATTTCTTGTGCGCCGGGGCGCATGGCTTCAGACGTACTGCACGGTCTGTGGCGTCATGCCATGCCACTTCCCTGTCGCAAATCCGCAAACGCCGGGCCACATGTATATTTAAAGAAAAGAGAGGACGCGACTATGAAAAGAGAATTTGATCTGCTTTCCCTGGGGGAAATTATGCTGAGACTGTCGCCGCCTGACAATGAGCGCCTCACCAGAAGCAGCTCCTTAAGCCAGCAGGCGGGCGGCGCCGAGTTGAATTCAGCCACCGGGGCGGCAATGATGGGGCTTCGCTGCGGAATTATTTCCAAGCTTCCCGCCAACGATCTGGGCATGTTTATCAAGAACCATGTCCGGCTCTGCGGGGTCAGCGACGATTTTCTGGTATATGATGAAAGCAGGGATGCCCGGCTTGGGGTATACTATTACGAAAACGGTGCGTATCCCCGCAAGCCCCGCATTGTCTATGACCGAAAAAACACTTCCGTCAACAAGCTGACAATCGACGATTACAGCGAAGACCTGTTTTCTTCCACGCGCTGTTTCCACACCAGCGGCATTACGCTGGCGTTAAGCCCGCAGCTTCGCGCCACCGCCGTTGAAATGATGAAACGCTTCAAGGAGCAGGGGACCATCATTTCCTTTGACGTCAATTTCCGCGGCAACCTCTGGACCGGAGCCGAGGCAAAGGAATGCATCGAGCAGATCCTTCCCTATGTGGATATTTTCTTCTGCTCCGAGGAAACCGCCAGGCTGACCTTCTTAAAGGAGGGCGATGCAAAATCCATTATGAAAAGCTTTACAGCGGATTACCCGATCTCCATTGTGGCGTCAACCCAGCGCATCGTGCACAGTCCCAAGCGGCACACCTTCGGCTCCATCATTTACAGCGCGGGGGATGACACCTTCTATGAGGAAGCGCCCTACAATGACATCGAGGTGGTAGACCGCATCGGAAGCGGTGACGCATACATATCCGGGGTGCTGTACGGGCTGCTTTCCCACGAAGGGGAATATCAGCTCGCGCTGGAATACGGCAATGCGGTCAGCGCGCTGAAGAACACGATCCCCGGCGACCTTTTAAGCACCGATTTAAAGGAGATCGAGGGCATTATCAGAGAACACAAGTCCACCGGGCGCATTGCCGAAATGGACAGATAGCAGGAGGAAAAAAATGACAAAAAGAGAAAGAGTTCTAAACGCGTTTCACAATCAGGCGGTTGATAAGCTGCCCATGGGGTTCTGGTATCACTTTTCACCCGACGACGATTTCGGGCAGCAGACTGTGGAGGAGCATCTGAGACTTTACCGCGATACGGATATGGACTTTATCAAGGTCATGTGCGACGGCTACTTTAATTATCCCAACCCCTTTATTGAGACGGTAAACAGCGCGGACGACTGGTTCCGCATGACGCCGATGGGCGAAAACAGCCCCTATATCCGCAGACAGGTGGAGCGCGCAAAGGCAGTAGTGAACGCTGTCGGAAAGGAATGCTGTGTTTTCTATAATGTTTTCTGCCCCATGTCCCTGATGCGCTTCGGCACAAACGAAGATATTTTAATGGGGCATTTAAAGAGAAACGAGTTGGCAGTATGCCACGCTTTTGAGGTGATTGCCGAGGATATCAAAACGCTGGTCCGGCTGTTAATCACGGAAGCAGGCTGCGACGGCATCTACTATTGTGTGCAGAATGCCGAACAGTTCCGTTTTACCGAGGAGGAGTACCGTAGGATCGTCCGTCCCGCAGAGCTTAACGTGCTGGAGTATGCGAACTCACTGAGCGAAAACAACATTCTGCATTGCTGCGGCTGGGCAGGGGACAGAAACCGCATCGAGGTATGGCAGGATTACCCTTCTGCCGCGGTCAACTGGGCGGTTTATGTGGAGCAGCTGACCCTGGGCGAGGGAAAGAAATTCTTCGGAAACCGCTGTGTGCTTGGAGGCTTTGACAATCGCAAAGCAGGTATTCTGTACTCCGGCACCAAGGAAGAAGTACAGGCGGAGGTGGAAAAAATTGTCGCCGAGGCAGGAACAACAGGCGTAATTATCGGCGCTGACTGTACGATGCCCTCGGATGTCTCCACGGAAAGATTCCGCTGGGTACGCGAAAAGCTGGACGCAATGGCTTAAACAATCAGGGCTGCGCGATCTTATTTTGAGGTTCGCCGTGTCAGCTTCTCATTCCATTTGCGCTGAAGCGCATGAGATTATGGTATAATACACTCAAGAATCCAGCCGCTGCGCGTCTACCGCGCTGTGCGCTTAAAATCTGCTTTGCAGATTTGATTCTTTCGTTACCATATCAGTTGAAATCAAATGCTCACTTTGTTCGCGCTTGATTTCCTGCTGATATGGTATAATGTTGACACAACAGGACATTGTGTCAACTTCTCATTCCATTTGCGCTGAAGCGCATGGAATCATGACAAGCCCAGGCAAGACACACAACTAATATGATAAGCGAGAATAAAAAATATGGCTTCTATAAAGCAGCAGTTAAAGCAGCTATTGATAAACAGGCAGTACCGGCAATATGAAAGAGAGCTGGCGGCTCAAAACGAAACCTATGACAACTGGATCAGGAACCAGGAAAAAAAGCTGAAGATTACCTCTCCCGCGGCGAAAACGGGGATCAGGCAATTGACCTGCGAGGTATTCTGCCAGGATATGACGTTTCTTTCCAGGCACATTACCCATGATATCCTTGTGCTGACCCTGTGCGAGGGAACCTTCAACAAAATCGCCATGCCCCTGATCTCAAAGGAATTTGCCTCAAGCAGGGACACGGTATTAGTATACGGGGATGAGGATACCATGTCCGATACGGTCAGAAGCAATCCATGGTTTAAGCCGGACTGGTCTCCCGACAGGTTTCTGTCCGGTTTTTATTTTGGCGCGTTTGTCGCCGTGAGAACCGGCGCTTTAAAAAATGCCTATCTGGTCTGCCAGAAAAACGACATGCTGAAAAAAGCGCTGGACGATCTGCCAAACGCCGAAAAGCTGTATCTTCTCCTGTTTGAAATGCTGAAAATGCAGAATGCCTTTGCAAAACACCGCGGCGGTCAAAACGTCCCCGTATGCCATATTCCCCAGGTGCTCTACCACAGTAAGGAAAACGGCTACGAGCAGTTAAAGGATTTCCGACTGCCCGAATTTGCGGTCGGCGAGTGGGAGGGACAGCTGGGAATAGCGGATATGCTGGAAAACACGCTTCTGTCCGTTATCATCCCCTCAAAGGATAATCCCGACGTGCTGTTCCGCTGCCTGGATTCCCTGCTTGAAAAAACGGCGCCGGCATGCGATTTCGAGATTATTTTAGTGGATAACGGAAGCAATGACGCCAACCGTGAGCGTATTTCCCAAAGGGCAGAGACGCTGAACCGGCTCGCAGGCGAAAGCGGCGGGCAGGGCAGCGCATTTCAGGGCTGTCAGTATCTCTATGAGCCCATGCCCTTCAACTTTTCCCATATGTGCAACCTGGGGGCTGCAGGCGCCAGGGGGCAGCTGCTCCTTTTCCTGAACGACGACGTGGAGATTATCCAGGCGGACTGGATGAAGCTCATGGCGGCTAAGGCTCTCCTTCCCTATGCAGGAGCGGTGGGCGCAAAGCTTTTATATCCCGGCTCTGACACCATACAGCATGCTGGAGTCACAAACATACGCCTGGGTCCGGCGCATAAATTACAGTTCCTGAGCGACAAGGAGGTCCATTATTTCGGCATGAACAGAGGCGTGCACGACATGCTTGCCGTAACGGGCGCCTGCCTGATGACGAGACGCGAGGTATTCGAGCAGAGCGGCGGCTTTTACGAAGGGCTGGCGGTTGCCTTTAACGATATCGATCTGTGTTACACCATCTATGAAAAGGGCTACTACAATATCCAGAGAAACGACGCCGTATTTTTTCATCACGAATCCTTAAGCCGGGGCTTTGACGGGGAATCGGAGGAAAAGCAGCGCCGCCATCTCAGAGAAAAGGATACCCTTTATAAAAGGCACCCCGATATCTATGGACAGGACCCCTTTTACCATCCCTATCTGGCTACCGATGTGCTGGAATCGGAATATTTTCCCGTTTTCCACTATTACTCCTCGTTGGACAGAATACTGGATATGAGCTGTTCCCCTGCGAAGATCGCCTCTGCACGGGCAAAGCTTGCGCGGGAGGACAAATGTCTGGTGCTGGGGATGGAAATTGCCATGGAATTATATAAATGGCTGTATAACACCATGCCGGAAAAAGCTACTGCGGCAGAGGAAAACGACCGCATATCGCCGGAATATTTCAACTATTATTTCCAGGGTTATGCCTTTGTGATAGGGGCGGACAACGCGCGCTACGAGAGAAAACTGTTGTTGAAAAGCCGTGAGCGCAGAAGCGTCTGGGCGCTCTCTGTGGAAAATCAGCGCAGACCGGATATCAAGGCCCACCTCAAGGACCAGACAAACGTTGAGCTGACCGGATTTACCGCAAAGCTTCACGGCAGGGAGCTTCCCCCCGGCGTCTATCAGCTTGGAATGCTGGCAATCGATAAGTGCTCCAGACAGAGGCTTGTAAGCTGGAGCAGCTGGACGCTGGAGATTGCCGACCGCCAGTGCGGTCAGTGACATTTCTTGAAAAAGGCAATCTTGAAAAAAGGATCTTGAAAAAAGAGAGGTCATATATATTGACATTTCACCCTTTTGCCGTTATACTGAAACGCTGAAAAGACCCTTAAAATCACGCTGCAGCGATCATAAGAATTTTCCGGTCTTTTTACGCTTTTACCGTCAGTTCGAGACCTTCCTGACGTCAGTCCGAAAATTTCAGACTGTCGCGGCCGGCGCCGAGTCTCCGCCCATGCAAGCATGGCGGCAGTACTCCCTCTGCCCGCGCAAAAACAAAACTAAAGGAGAAGAAAAATGAATAAGAAAGTGTTGTATCTCGTCCACGCAGCGGTTATCGCTGCTCTTTATGTGGTGCTCACCATGCTTGCCAGGCTCCTGGGGCTTGACAGCGGCGTCATCCAGGTACGCTTCTCGGAAGCGCTCACCGTTTTACCCTTTTTTACCTCTGCGGCCATACCGGGGCTGTTCATCGGCTGCCTGTTAAGCAACCTTTTGCTGGGCAACCTGCCTCTTGACGTTATCTTCGGAAGCCTTGCCACGCTGCTTGGCGCGGTTGGCACCTATCTCGTCAGCCGTCCTGTGAAAAGCGGCGCTGCCACGGCAAAGCAGTCCCTGCGCAGGTGGCTTGCCCCCATTCCTCCCATTGCGGCAAACACGCTGATTGTTCCCTTTATTCTTGCCTATGTCTACCGTTTTGAGGGATCTGTCCCTTATTTCATGCTGACGGTGGGCGCAGGCGAGGTAATTTCCTGCGGCGTTTTAGGCCTGATTCTGCTGACGGCCCTGCTGAAATATCGGAAATACATTTTTCCTCTGCCGCAGGAAAATAAACGGGCATAAATTGTACGCCTGATGCCCGCACCTTACATATTTGTATGTTCCCAATATAAGAGGCTGCTGCAAAGCTCAGAAAAAATACTTTGCAACAGCCCCTTCTTCAATAATCGTTTCCCGCCACTGCGGCTCTACCTCACATATGCGATAAAGCAGTTTCCGTTTTCCTCCAGCCACTCCTTTGTGTCGTTCATTCCCCTCTTGTAAAGCCTGCCTGTGGAAGGCTCAAAGACCATTATCTGAGATTCGTTAAAGCCCGTCAAAAGCACTGCCTCGCCGTCGCCAAGCTGTGCCAGCACCGGTATATCCCTGTTGACAAAGTAAAGCATGGCATCCAGGCTGCAGCCTGTCAGGTCGAGAATCCGATAGCCTTCCAGATTCTCCTCCAATATTTCAAAAACGCTCTTTCCTTGCCCTAAAAGATACTGCGAATTCCGTGAAAGACCTTCAAATTTAAAGATCATATCCAGACAGGCCGCCTTGCTGCCTCCCGGCTCGGTTTTCTCCGGCTCCTTAATCGCCAGTATCTGATTTCTCGTCACCCGATTTCCCCTTCTCCAGATGCACTCCCCGCTGCCGTCCATCACAAATCCGGAAACGGAATACGCAAGATTCACGGCTTCTGCCGGCGAGAGGCAGATTGCTTCGACCCCATAGGCTCCGTACACATAATACTGCGCCTTATCACCCACATCAGGCAGCACCAGAACACGTCCTCCCTCATAGACGACCTCCTTGGGATTCAGAAGCTTGATACTCTTGCTGTCAATGGTTTTGTACGCCTTAATCTGCACATAGCGCTCATACCTGTCAATATCCGCCGTCACCACCACATTTTTCCCGGCTGCCGCTTCCATGCTGTTCATAATGTGGTCCTGTTCTATCTGCCGATAGCCCCCTGATTCCAAGCGCTCCACACGCTCCAGGGTTATCTGATTTTCCGACACGGCGCACTCCGTCACATAGATTCCCGGCTGTGCATACTCCTTCAGCAAGTTGCCGTTAGCATTACAGATGCATATTTTATACATGGGGAAAAATATTCTGCCGGAATTCTCTCTGACAATGTTTTCCGTATACGCCACACCGTAAATGATATCCTCATCCATAAAGCCCAACGGCCTGATGATCTCGCTTCTGCCCACCGTTACCGTGTATTGATTGTCATCGCTCAGATTCCGGATATTCAGCACCGTTCCGTGTCCGCCCTCCAGGCGTTCTACCCAGACCGCTATCTTATGATTATCCGATACCTGAAGGCTGCTGTCCGGGGTGATATCCAACAGCCGCAGCAAGGTCTTTTTCTCCTGGTCTACCCTGTAGACCGAGCTGTCAGTCTCAAAGTAAAGCTGCCCTTCACGATTCAGATACAAAAGCTCGTCCATCTCCGCCGCCAGCACCGCATAGGTCTTATCGCATGGAATGTAGATCAGCTCCTCAATGGTGTTCAGGGCACTGTCATAGGTATAGATCTGAATACCCACCTCTCCCTCATGCCTGCCGCGGTTCATGTATCCATAAACGGCAAACTGCACATTGCCTTCCTCATCCACGTCCAGCATTTTAATTCCGTGCCGGTCGTACATGGTCCTGGCGTCTATATTGTCCTTATCATAAAAGCTGAAAATGCGCGTAAGCCTGTTTGTCGCCACATTGTAGCTGAACAGACACCTTGACACCTGGAACACGACGACGTTTCCGCCCTCGCTCTCCATCATCGGTACATCCGGGTCCGTGATTCCCAGCAGCAGCTTGTCATTGCCGTACATTCTGCTCTGGTCGGGAATCTGCGTCATATTCCTCTGATAGTCCAGAAGATAGATTCTGTCCGGCGTGTATCTGATGCGGTAATGCTCCTCCACCATGTAGTAGGTGATATTCTTTCCCTCGGATGTATAAACCATATAGTCCGCCAGAAAAGAGGCGGTCTGACTGGCAATGTCCGTCAGGTAATACGCCGGCTCCCTAACCTCCTTCACCTGCAGGTCTCCCCATGTGATCTGGCGGAAGCTGCTGTGTATATTCACATTGTGGAAGGATGTGTTATCCTCCAGCCTGGCGTCCGTTTCCAGGTATTTGGTAAGCTCACGGGCCGCCTCCCTGTCATACAGACGTTCGTGAAAATCCTTTACATACTCCAGCTTTTCTCCCACGGCAAGCTTCTGGCTCCAGATAATCCGCGTATAATAGGAAATGATCCTGCTATGGTCCAATTCCAGCAAAAAGGTCAGAGAATATTCCTCCTCCCTGTCAATCAGGTCCTTCAGGGCGATCCTGCCTTCTATGAACCCCTCCTTGACCCGATAATCGGTGATCTCCCTGTTCTCAATCAGACGCGATCCGTCCGCACTTCTCACCTCAATGGAAATGCCGGTTACATTTTCTCCGTAGGGCTCTATCACAAAACCGGTCTCTCTGCCCTCGTCCAATACCGTCACCGTATCCCGCTGAAACGCCACATCCATAGCCGCAGTATAGCCGTGAAGCTCGTTGTATAAATTACCGTCCCATTCCATAGTCACCAGCGGCAGTGTCGCCGGAGCCATGTCCATTGTCAGGTTGTCATGTCCCCGGTTCATAACCTTGCTCACAATGACTAACGACAGTACAAATATGGCAAAAAACACGATGAGCTTTATAATGCCCTTTTTCATAGAAGCTCCTTCAGCGTGGGATTTACATGCAGAAATTCCGTGACCCTGTCAACGGAGGCGGAAGCTTGTCCGGCACGCATGCCGGAGGTCTTCACCGCCCGTATCATCAGGTTTTTAGGAGTATGCTCCATGTCGATAAACTCCAGTATCTGTGTATCATAGCCGTTTTGCTCCAACAGATTGGCGCGTATGGCGTCGGTGATCAGCGCTGCCATACGCTCCTTGATTACCCCGTATTTTAACACGGGGCGCAGCAAATCGCAGTGAATCTGGCCGTTTAACTCATGCTGGCAGCATGGCACCGCCATTATAACGGATGCTCCCCACCTCACCGCCTTTTCCAGCGCATAATCCGTGGCCTTGTCGCAGGCGTGAAGGGAGACAACCATATCCACCCTGTCGGCGCCCGTAAAGCTGCTGATATCTCCCTGCATAAACTCCAGCCCCTCATAGTGCAGTCTCCGGGCAAGCTCGCTGCAGTGCCGGATCACGTCCTCCTTCAGATCCAGCCCCGTCACCTGTATGTCCCTTCCCTGAAGCTGATGCAGATAATAGTACATGGCAAAGGTCAGATAAGACTTTCCGCAGCCAAAATCAATAATTCGGATGCACCTGTCCTTGGGAAGCTTATCCAGAATATCCTCAATAAATTCCAGATAACGGTTAATCTGGCGGAATTTGTCATAGCGCGCCTTCGCAATCCTCCCGTCAGGAGACTGCACCCCCAGGCCGACAAGAAAATCCACCGGCTGTCCCTCCTGGAGAATATACTGCTTGGCACGGTCGTGAGACAGCTTTTGCAGACCTGCCTCCCCGCCCCGGCCCTTATTTTCGGTATTATTACGGTTCGCGTTCTTATTTTTCTTTTTTATGGAAACGGCTCCCTTTCTGCTGACAAGCACCACCGCGTCCATGGATTCACAATGGATCTGCGCCTGCCGAAAAAGCCCGTCCTTTTCCAAACAGGCTTCCAGCCTTTGTTTCATATCCTCTTTCCGGCGGTTTGTGTGAAATACCTTCGTACCCAGATAAAGAGTTTCCTGAAAGTAAAGCTTTTCCTTTATCAGCACAGGACGGACCTTTAGCTTTTCCCCCTGTGCTGCGTCTCTTGTGTTGCTAAGGATCAACTGAATCAGCTCCTGATCCAGGATCTGTTCTAAAAGTTCCTGTAATTCGCTCATCTTCTATTTCCATTTTCGGCGTTAATTTTCGATTGGTTATCCTTAAAATATCTTTCCGCGTCTCCCGCCATGGCGACGCTTATATATCTCGGTAAGCAGAAGCACCTGTACTATATCCTGTGTCGGAGGGTCCTCCTCTTCCTTTTCCAATGCCTTCAGCATAGAGCCTGCCAGTGCCTGCAGACAGTATCTGTCAGGATACTCGTCATAGATCATGCTGCCTTCATAGTCTGTCTTATCAAGCATTTCCGCAATTCTTCGTTGAAAACGTTTCACTTGGCCCGGATACATTTGCTGCAGGTAATCCAGATCCTGCAAAAGCATTGCCTCCCGCTTGGGCTCATAGAGATCCGGGTAGGCAAGATAAAAAGGAAGGGGCCCATTCCAGCCCCTTACCTTACTGTCCGGCAGCGGCTGCAACAGTTTAGAATGAAATTCCATACACATTTTCCTTAAACCTTTTTTATCAGAATATGCGATGTTTCCTCTAATTGTTACCAGCCTCGGACGCTTCATAATCCACGGCTGCCCGGAAGCAATTCGTAAAAACCGCCTCTGCGTGTCAGAAAACGGCTCCGGACAGCACCTTAATTACTTTAAAACCTGTATACGCGCCAGCGCGCGCTGCAGCGCAGTCTCTGCTCTGGCAATGTCGGTCTCGGGAGTCCTGCTGCGCAGGCGCTCCTCCGCGCGCTCTTTTGCCGCCGTGGCGCGCTTTTCGTCGATCTCGTCAGGCCACTCGATGGTTTCTGCCAGAATCGTCACCTGCTCCGGCAGAATCTCCGCAAATCCCGCATGCAGCGCGGCTTCTTTTTCTCCGTCCCGCTGGCTGATATGCAGAATTCCCGGCTTTATAATCACCGTCAACGGTATGTGGCCCGGCAGCACACCCACTTCACCCTCTGTGGTATTAAACTCCACCATGTCGATCTGGCTTTCATAAAATACCCTGTCGGGAGTTATGATTCGCAGAAGAAAGCCATTTTTATCTGCCATAAGCTTTCTCCTCCTATTTTACCCTTGCCAGGACGTCGTCTATGCTGCCCGCATTCAGGAAATAGCTCTCGGGAATATCGTCGTGCTTGCCTTCCAGTATCTCCTTAAAGCTGCGGATAGTTTCATTGATAGGCACATACTTACCTTCCAGACCGGTAAACTGCCCAGCCACAAAGAAGGGCTGAGACAGGAACTTCTGTACCTTACGGGCACGGGAAACCACAAGCTTATCCTCCTCGGACAGCTCATCCATACCAAGGATTGCAATGATATCCTGCAGCTCCTTATAACGCTGCAGAATCTCCTGGACACCGCGGGCCGTTTTGTAATGCTCCTCACCCACAATTCTGGGGTCCAGAATACGGGACGTTGACTCCAGAGGATCTACCGCAGGGTAAATACCCAGCTCAACGATGGAACGAGACAACACGGTGGTCGCATCCAGATGCGCAAACGTCGTCGCAGGCGCAGGGTCGGTCAAATCGTCCGCAGGCACATAGACCGCCTGTACGGAAGTGATGGAACCGTTCTTCGTGGAGGTAATACGCTCCTGAAGGGCGCCCATCTCCGTCTGCAGCGTAGGCTGATAGCCCACCGCTGAGGGCATACGTCCAAGCAATGCGGAAACCTCACTACCCGCCTGCGTAAACCTGAAAATATTGTCAATAAACAGCAGCACATCCTTGCCGCCCTTATCACGGAAGTACTCTGCCATGGTCAGACCCGTCAGACCCACACGCATTCTCGCGCCGGGCGGCTCGTTCATCTGACCGAACACCATCGTAGTCTTGTCGATAACGCCCGACTCCGTCATTTCATGATAAAGGTCATTACCCTCACGGGTACGCTCGCCAACACCGGTAAATACGGAATAGCCGCCGTGCTCAGTCGCAATGTTTCGGATAAGCTCCTGAATCAAAACGGTCTTTCCCACGCCGGCGCCGCCGAACAGACCGATCTTACCGCCCTTTTGATAAGGGCAAAGCAGGTCGACGACCTTTATACCGGTCTCCAGCAGCTCCGTCTCCGTAGACTGCTCCTCAAATTTAGGCGCAGGTCTGTGAATAGGCTCGTAGCTTACGCCCTCCGGAGCCGGTTTATTATCAATTACCTGCCCCAAAACGTTAAATATTCGTCCCAGCGTCTTCTCACCTACCGGGACGGAAATAGGAGCGCCGGTTGCAACCGCATCCATTCCCCTGACCAAGCCGTCCGTACTGCCCATGGCAATACATCTGACCGTATCGTCCCCCAGATGCTGGGAAACCTCCACGGTCAGCTCGCCTCCGTCATTGGTAGGAATGCGGATTGCTTCGTTAATCTCGGGCAGCTTACCCTCGCCAAAGCGGATGTCAAGCACCGCGCCGATGACCTGAGTAACCTTGCCTCTGTTTTCTCCTGCCATTTCTACACCTCCCTGTGCGCTGAAGCGCACATATCTGTCATAATTTGAACGAAACGTCCAAACTTACTTCTTTACTGCCAGAAATCCGCGGACACATTTTTCCGCTTTTCAAAAGCACCCCAGGACCCGTCTTTTAGCCCAGGGCCTCCGCGCCCGCTATAATTTCCGTCAGCTCCTGTGTAATGGAACCCTGACGGGCTCTATTATACTTCAGCGCCAGATCGCTGATTATTTCTTCCGCATTGCTGGTCGCATTATCCATCGCCTGCATACGCGCACCGTTTTCGCTTGCAACAGATTCCATCAACGCGCCGTAAATCAAACTGGTAACATACTTGGGAATAATCATATCCAGAGCTTCCACATCCTCCGGCTCGAAGTTCATAATCGCAGCGGCCTCCCTGGACTGCTCCTCTCCCTCGCCGGAAACCTCCACGGGAAGCAGCCGGAGCAGGGTAGGAACATGACTCACCGTATTTTTGAAGGAAGTGTATGCCAGGTAGATCTCGCCCACCTCTCCGTCCGCAAAAGACTTCAGAAGCTGTGAGGACAGCTTCATGGCGTCCACATAAACAGGGCTTTCCACAATATCGCTGTCGCTGCTCTTTATCTCATAGCCGCCGCGGTGAAATGCCTCCCGTCCCTTGTTTCCCAGACAGTAAATCACCAGGTCCTCCTTCTTCCATTCAGGATTTCTGGTTATCAGCTTGATCACGTTTGAGTTATATCCGCCGGCAAGACCTCTGTTGGAGGTAATCACTATGACTGCCTTCTTGCCGGAGGTCCCCTGCGTCAGGTACCGGTGTTCGATATGCCCCACGCGCCTGAGGATACTGTTGACCGTATCATACATACAGTTGAAATAGTCCTTGGAACGCTCTGCGTTTGTTCTGGCACGCTGCAGCTTAACGGTGGATACGAGCTTCATAGCCTTGGTAATCTGCTGCGTACCCTGAATACTGCTCTTACGGCGCTTTATATCACGCATTGATGCCATAATTTTTTGTCCTCTTTCTACTTAAACTGCTTTTTGAACTCGTCGATTGCCTTCTTAAGTACGCCTTCCGTCTCGTCGGAAATGACCTTTTCGGTTATGATATTATTCGGAACCTCAGGATACTTCGTATCCAGGAACTCGAAAAATTCCTTCTCAAATCTGGTTATATCCTCAACAGGGACATCGAGCAGGTACTTGTTTGTAACCGCATAAATAATGATGACCTGATACTGTACGGGCATGGGTCTATACTGAGGCTGCTTCAGAACCTCCCTGATTCGTTCGCCCTGTGCCAGCTTCTCCTTTGTGTCCGCATCCAGCTCCGAGCCGAACTGAGCGAAGGAAGCAAGCTCACGGAACTGTGCCAGCTCCGTACGGATGGGCGCCGCAATCTTCTTCATCGCCTTGATCTGCGCGGCGCCGCCCACACGGGATACGGAAAGGCCCGCGTTGATTGCAGGGCGGAAACCGGAGTTAAACATCTCTGTCTCCAGATAGATCTGTCCGTCCGTGATGGAGATCACGTTGGTAGGAATATATGCCGATACATCGCCCGCCTGGGTCTCAATGATGGGAAGCGCCGTAAGGGAGCCTCCGCCGTACTCGTCGCTCATTCTCGCCGCGCGCTCCAGCAGCCTGGAGTGCAGATAGAATACGTCTCCGGGATAAGCCTCACGGCCGGGCGGACGGCGAAGCAGCAGGGAGAGTGTACGGTAAGCGGTTGCATGCTTACTCAGGTCGTCATACACAACCAGAACATCCTCTCCGTTTTCCATCCACTCCTCACCGATAGCACAGCCGGAATAAGGGGCAATGTACTGCAGGGGAGCCAGGTCGCTTGCCGTAGACACCACTACCGTGGTGTAGCTGAGCGCTCCGTACTCCTCCAGTGTCTTTACAATATTTGCTATAGTAGAAGCCTTCTGACCGATGGCAACATAAATACACTTAACGTTCTGACCCTTCTGATTAATAATCGTATCCAATGCAATAGCGGTCTTTCCGGTCTGGCGGTCGCCGATAATCAGCTCACGCTGGCCTCTTCCGATGGGAATCATGGCGTCGATGGCCTTAATACCGGTCTGCAGGGGCGTATCCACGCTCTTTCTGGTAATAACGCCGCTTGCAACTCTCTCGATCTTGCGGAATTTGCTGGCCTGAATAGGTCCCTTGCCGTCAATAGGCTGTCCCAGCGAATTGACGACACGCCCTAACATAACGTCGCCCACCGGAACCTCCACAACTCGCCCGGTTGTCTTGACGGTGTCGCCTTCATTGATATTTTTGGCGCTGCCCAGCAAAACCACACCCACGTTATCTTCTTCCAGATTCAGCACCATTCCGTACACTTCGCCGGGAAATTCAAGAAGCTCTCCCTGCATGGCCTTTTCCAGTCCGTGCACGCGGGCAATGCCGTCTGCAACCTGAATGACCGTACCGACATCGGATACGTCCAGCGTAGCGGCATACTTCTTGATCTGATCCTTGATAACTGAACTTATTTCTTCTGGTCTTAAATTCATGGATCTGTCGCACCTTTCTTCCAGCCGGTTTTACCCTAACTGGATCTGTAATAATTGTTTTGTCAAGCCGTTCAATTTTGTCCGGATGCTGGTATCCACCACCCTGTCGTTAATACGGATGATCATTCCTCCGATAATTGACGCATCCACGTTGTAATTCATTTCCATCTTTCTGTATCCGCTGGTTCCAAGCAGCTTTGCCTCCACCTGGATCTTCTGCGCAAGAGTAAGCTCTACGGAAGTGGTGACATATGCCACGCCGATCTTTTGCTGTTCCTTTACCTTATCGATAAAATACGCAAATATAGCCGGCAGTTCCTTATAACGCTCCTTGGAGATCACTACCTCAAGCAGCCCCGTCAGCTCGTCGCTGACGCGCCCCTTAAAGACGGCGTCCGCCGCCTGGAGCTTATCCTGCTTCGGAATTCCGGGATGCTTCATCAGCTCGTCAAACTGAGGGTTTTCCCTGAGCAGTCCCTGAATACACTTAATTTCCTCCATCAGCGCCAAAGCCTTGTCCTGGCCTGATTCCAGACACACCTCATACAAGGCTTCACCGTATGTTTTAGATACTAATTTAGCCATGTCTTTTCACCCATTTCCTTCAAGGTTTCGTCAATCAGCTGACTCTGCACGGTAGTATCAATGGATGCCGCTACCACCTTGCCTGCCATAAGAGATGCGACGGAAACTATTTCCTTCTTTATATCATCAGACATTTTCTGCTTCTCAAGCTCCGCTTCCACCCGCGCCCTCTCAAGGATACGCGCAGCTTCTTCCTTCGCATTCGCAATAATCTGATTTTCATTGCCCAGCGCCTTTCTGCGCGCTTCGCTTAAGATGCTCTCGGCTTCCCTGTCAATATTCTGAATCCTGCTTTCGTATTCCTCTTTTAAGCGCCGAGCTTCTTCCATGTCGTCCTTTGCCGACTGCAGCTCGTTCTCAATCTTCTCCTTACGTCCGTTCAGCAGCTTACGCGCCGGATTAAAGAGAGATTTGCTCATAACAAGAAAGAGGAAAAAGATTGCTATAATCATCAGACAGTTATCAGCCACCAGCTGCATATCCAGGTCAAACAGCCTTGACATGGATTCGCCCTCTGTTAAAAGTATCATTCTCTGCCTCCTTTCTGCCTTCTTTCAAATTAATTCTGGCATATTTATGCTTCGTTAAGGCATAAGGGGCTTTACGAACAATAACAGAATAGCGATAAGCAGACCGTACAGACCGGTTGTCTCCGCAACTGCCTGACCCAGAAGCATGGTAGACATAACCTTTCCCTGTGCACCGGGGTTGCGTCCTACCGCAGCAGCAGCATGACCGGCTGCAATACCCTGACCGATACCAGGTCCGATACCGGCGATAACCGCCAGACCAGCGCCAATTGCGGAACAGCCCAAGATAAAGTTCTCATTAAAATCCATTTTGTTATCCTCCTGAAAGTTTATTTAACCTGATAATAAGTTATTGCTTTAATTTACATAGTAATTTTGCCGGATAAGCCCAGACCTCCGTCGGGCGTCCTTTCCCGACGCCCCGTAAGCTGTCCCCTCCTCAGCGCCGCGTCCCGTCGCCGATCTCATTTGAAATATAGGTCATGGTCAGCATACAAAATACGTATGTTTGAATTGCTCCCGAGAACAAATCAAAATACACATGAAGCGCCGCAGGCCAGATCGTGGCAAACCACCGAAGCAGCCCGTAAATCAGTGCCATCATCGCCGTACCCGACAGTACATTTGCAAACAGACGCAAAGACAGCGATATGGGAACGGCAACATTGCTGATTATATTGATAGGAACCCAAATGGGCAGCCACGGCGGCAGCGGCGAACAGTAATCCTTCCAGATAGTGACTGGCTTCTGGTATTTCCACTTGTTATAGCGAATCATGGAAAAAGTGATCAATGCCAGCGGCAGCGTCACACCATAGTCCGCGGTCGGGGGCCTTAAGCCCAAAAGCCCGGAGATATTGCTCATCAGAATGAAAATAAAAATCGTTCCGATATAATTGGCAAATCTGGGAGCTGCAGGTCCCATGGAGCTGCTTACCATCCCGTCCAGCTTCTCCACAATCAGCTCTATGACGTTTTGAAAACCGCCCGGAACCTCCCCGGCCTTCGCCATACACCTGTTTGCGGCAATGCAGAAGCCTACCAGAATCAGCATGACAATCAGGACGCACACATGCGTTGTTGTTATCCAGACATCGTGCCCGAAAAAGGAATATTTAAATACTCCGTGAACCATAAAATCCACCTCGGAGCCTCCGGATAACAAGATTCCATGTTCCATATTCTCACCTCCTCTTTTTAGTATTTTTTTTGCAACCTGTCCGGAGAGCTTTTATTTCTCCGGCGAAACATCCTCCTCCGGCAATGCCTCCGGAACGGGGTCCGTTTCATGAAACAGCATATTGCATAATTTATGAGTAAACGGCTGAATATATGCCGTTACCTTCAAACTCATATAGCCCAAAAAGACCGCCAGGGGATTCAGTATCCTTGTCAGAGACACCAGAATCAGTACAAAAGCGATCATCCCGTACCGAAACAGATAGCCTCTTGTGACCAGCTTTGAGGCGTCCGCTCCGCTTGCCATGGCGCGTTCCAGCGTGCGGTACATGTGAATGCTTGCCGCAAACGCAAAAGCGACTCCAAACCAAAGGCTCACGGCATAGCGCCCCTGAGCCTCCACGATAAGAGCCCCGGCAATCTGGCAGCACACTCCAAAAAAGAGTATGCCAATGTGCATTTCAAGAAGCGTTCTATTCTTTCTTTTTAACGCCTGTATGATCCTTTTTATCATTTTCACCGGAGATCCCCTGCTCCTTGTCCCGTTCTTCGCCCCCGTAAAGGCCTTTCGCCATACGGTAAATATTCTGTGCGCCCGCAATGGCCCCCACCGCAAACAAGACGATGGTAATCCAGGACGTGCCCAGCTTCCTGTCCAGCCAAATGCCAAGCGCCGTCATCATACAAATGGGCACTATCATATTCAAGCCAAACTGCATAACCATCGCAAGGGACTGCATCACGATCCGCCTGTCGTCTCCGCTCCGCCTCATCTAATACCCCATCTCCACATTATACCTATTTCTCCTAAAAATGTCTAGGCAATACCATGCAAAACTCTAATAAAAAATATGCCCGCCAATTCTGATACCGGTCAGGCCGGGAATGGGCGTCCTGAAAAACACACAGTTCCCAACATTGGTAATTCCCGCCATGGCCTCGTCCGCGGCTCTGTAGCATTTGTCCGTGGCCTTATTGACCTGCAGCGCAAGCGCCAGACGCCCGCTCTTAACGGGCGAAAACTGCCCCTTCTGGTAAATGACTCCCGCTATGGTATTGGGAAACTTGGAGCTTAAGACCCTGTTCATCACCACGCTTCCCACCGCGACCTGCCCCTCATAGGGCTCGCCGCCCGCCTCGCAGTAGATCAGATTGGCAAGAAGATATCTGTCTGTCTCCGCAAAGACCACGTCCGAGATATCCCTCCAGACTCCCTGCTGCGCCGCCTGGGACAGGGCGATCTCCTCCGCAAGCTTCTTTTGGAGGGTTTCAAGGTTTTCCTCCTTCTTCCGAAGCTCCTCCTCGTATGCCTTTGCCTTCTTCTCCGCCGCCTCTATGTCGTCCTCGTTGCGTTCGATTGCGGTGGAAGTCTCACGTATCAGCTTATTGACCTTATCCTGCTCCTCCGCAGCCTGGGCGAAAAGCCCTTCCAGCTCCTCTCTCTCCGTCTGAAGCCGCGCCTCCTCCTCCTCTATGAAGATCCGGTTCTTCTGGTATTCCTCCAGCTTCTGACGGCTGTAGGAAACCGTTTTTTCTATGTTATCCGCCTTGTTCAAAAGCTCGGTAAGACTCCCGGCCTCAAGCAGCGCCGACAGATAGTTGTCCTGACGCATCTCATACATGCACCGCATCATCGCCTCCATGGACGTGTGCTGCTGCCTCTCCGTTTCCTTCGCCCTGTCCAGCGCCTCCTGGGTCTCGGAAATCTCCTGCTCCTTGGCGCTGATCTGCTGCTCCAGGTTCGTCAGGTTCTCCGTCACCTCCATAAGCTGGGTGTTAAGACGGTTCAGCTCCTTTTGAAGCTTGCTTGAATTATTTTCAAGCTTATCTATACTGCTCTGAGTCTTATCCAGCTGATCCTCCAGCTTATTCATCTCGTCCTTTGTCTTGTCAATCTGCTGCTGTGTGGTAGAAGCATGGACAACGGAACAATCGCCGGAGGCGTTAAACGCTCCCAGAAAAATTACCGCTGCCGTAATAACCGCCGTTTTTTTCCACAATCTGCGCTTCCTCACAATGTTTTACCTTCGCCTTTCTACACTTCCATATGGATCTGCCTGCCGGTTCTGGAATAGGGGATATATTCTACGCCTGCCGCACGGAACATTTTCTTTGCCGCACGGTTGGAAGCGGTGCCGTCATACTTGTCCCCGTCGTACACCACCGTCCTGATGCCCGCCTGAATGATCGCCTTGGCGCACTCGTTGCAGGGGAACAGGGACACATACAGCTTTGTTCCCTCCAGGGAGCCGCCCCTGTAATTTAAAATGGCATTTAATTCGCCATGCGTTACAAAAGAGTATTTCGTGTCAAGCTCTCCGCCCTCCCTTGCCCAGGGAAAATCCTCGTCGGAGCAGCCGTTGGGAAAACCGTTGTAGCCCATGGACAATATTTTGTTATCGCTGCTGACGATGCAGGCTCCCACCTGCGTGTTGGGGTCCTTGGAACGCATGCCCGAAAGATGCGCCACTCCCATAAAATACTCGTCCCAGCTGATATAATCCTTTCGTTTATCACTCATTTTAACTTTCCTCTGTCCATTGTAAGAGATTGGGGACTTTTTTGCAATATGTTTTATCGTATATGTTTCTTTTCGTCTGTCGTCAATCGGCCCTTTCGATCAGATCAATCCTTCTCTGATGGCGTTCCTCACCGGAAAATGCCGTGCTTAAAAACGTATCCACTATCTCCAGCGCAAGGTTCCCTCCCACGATGCCCGCTCCCAGCGCCAGCATATTGGCGTCGTTATGCAGCCGGGTCATCCTTGCCGAGAGCACGTCCCCGCAGAGGGCGCAGCGGATTCCCGGCACCTTGTTGGCGGAGATGCTGATACCTATGCCGGTGGTACAGATAACGATGCCCTTTTCACACCTTCCCTCCGCCACCGCCTTTGCCGCCGCATGGCCGAAAACAGGATAATCACAGCTCTCCTCCCCGTTGCAGCCGCAGTCCAGATAAGAAATCCCCCTTTCCTCCAGATAATGAATAACCTTCTGTTTCAACGCGTAACCGCCGTGGTCACATCCGATCGCTATCATAATCGTTTCCTCCCGTTCCGTTTCTATTTTGGTTTCCCGCCTGCGGAAATCCGTAAGCGTCCGTCAGAGCGCCCTGCTCCCTGTAACTCTGCGCCGTGGGTCACAGCCTGACCACCCTGTGCCCCGCCGCCTTCAGCAGTCTGTTCATGATGGCCTGTCCCAGCCCCCTGTCGGGAAAGCTCTCCGAATATATTTTGTCTATCTTTTCATCGTCAAACTGCCGAAGCGCAGTAAACAGACCGCGGGCAATACTCTCCTCGTCGCTGCGGCTGCCCAGGCACTTCACCGCATCCGCCCGATACCTGCCCGCCGTCTCGCTGACGGCAATGACACCGGTTTTAAAGCCTCTTGCCTTATCCGCCGCCGTCTGTTCGTTAATATATGCCGCCACCCTCCCGGGCTCTCCCTCCACAAGCACCAGCTCCCCCTGCGGCGCATAATGCCTGTATTTCATGCCGGGCGCCCTGGGAGCCCTGCCGCTGTCCGGCTTCATGATTGTGACATCCGTTTCAACTTCTCCCAGCACCGCTGACAGCATCTCCTCCGTCACAAACCCGGGACGCAGAATCTGCGGCCTTCCCGCCGTCAGATCCACAATGGTGGACTCCAGTCCGATTCCCACCGCCCCGCCGTCTATAATCATATCCACACGCCCGTCCATATCCTCAACCACATATACTGCCTCGGTAGGGCTGGGCTTTCCCGAGAGGTTTGCGCTGGGCGCGGCCACATATCCCCCTCCGTACTCGATCAGCTTCCTGGCTACGGGATGAGAAGGGAATCTGACCGCCACCGTATCCAGCCCTCCTGTGGTTTCCGCAGGAACCCTTGCCGACTTTGGCAATATCATGGTCAGAGGCCCCGGCCAGAAGGCATCCGCCAGCTTCCTTGCCGTCTCCGGAACGGCTTGCGCTATCTCAAAAATATCCTCAAATTTACAGATATGCACGATCAGGGGATTGTCCGAGGGACGCCCCTTTGCCGCGTAAATCTTTTTGGAGGATTCCCTGTTCAGCCCGTCGCCGCCCAGACCGTACACCGTCTCCGTGGGGAAGGCGACCAGCCCCCCCGCCTTAAGCACCGCCCCTGCCCGGCGAAGCGCCGCGTCCTCCTCATCCGTCAGACCAAGCTCCGGACGCGATATAGCCACTACCTCTGTCTTCATCTTAATCCACCCTTCACAGCGCCCGCGTGCCCTTCGCTCTATGGTAAGCCCCAAAGCTGCCTGCTGCGGCGCTTCCCCGGCGCCCGCGGGATTTCCGGCGGCGCCGCTCAAAGCGGCCCCCATGCCCCGGCGCCGATGTTGTGGCTATTTTATCATATTTTTTTCAAAAGGAAAAGACAGGAGACCAAAAATGCCTGCTTATTGTTTTGTTAATTTTTAGAATCATTCAAATACTGCATAATTCCCATATGTATGGCCCAGGCCACCCTCTCCTGATACTCCTCGTCACAGAGCTTTTCCGCCTCTGCGCTGTTGGACAGGAAACCGCACTCCACTATGACAATGGGAATACCGGTCTTTTTCAGCAGATAATAGCTGTCGTTGGCCTTTACCTTGCGCTTGTTCTGAGGGTCAACCTTGTCAACCAGCTGCGTCTGGATGATCTCCGCAAGCGTCCTGCCCTCGGCGCTGCCGCTGTAGAAAAATACCTGCGCGCCATACACATACTCCTCAGGGTAGCTGTTTTGATGAATGCTCACCGTTATGGCAGGCTTTACGGTGTCGATGAGCTCCACACGGCGTTTCATATCCTGTACCTTCTTATTGGAAGCATCGGCATCATAGAGGCCGTCGTCTGACTCCCTGGTCATCACTACCTCTATATCCTCCGCCTCAAGATATTTTTTCAGCGCTTTTGCAATTTTAAGGTTAATATCCTTCTCCAGCGCTCCGTTAATTCCCACCTTGCCCGGGTCCATCCCTCCGTGTCCGGCATCGATCATCACGCACAGCCTGTTTTCCCCCGTCATGTTTTTTCCCATCACATACGCGGCCGCCTCTTTCCCCACATAGAGCAGTCCTGCGGCAAGAATCAGCGCCGCTGCGCAGTACAGAATTTTAAGTCGAAGCTTATTCATTCCCTCGGTTCCTTTCATTCTTTTTTTATATAATTTATATAAAATATATTCTTCTTAATTTTTCTTTAAAACCTTTAAAACGGTTGCATTTTACCGACTTTTAAGATAATATGGAATTGTTCGGAGGTGATAATACACGAGTCAAAACAAATAGCCGATATCTAATACGGTATCTGCCTGCCTGTTAAAAAACAGGCGGATATTCAAACAGTCAATACCCCCCGACGCAGGCAGCGGGGCAGGAAATTTGACGCGCCCCAAGGGGAATGTGTCCAAATCACACATTGGTATTGACCCTCGCGGCATTCGTCAGCTGTCCTGGCCAGCCCCCGGTTGGTTTCAAGCACAGCTGCATGACTCATTGCCCGCGGGAATAAAATATTTAAAAGGAGGATTCTTTATGAAAAAGATCAAAACATTTGTAACCTTGTTTGCAGCGTTTGCAGCACTGATCCTGCTGCCGAACATTTCCGCTCTGAAAGCGTCTGCCGCAGAACCCACTACCTTCTATATTGATTATGATCCTGACGGATATGGATGGTATGTTCTGCTGGAATCCGATCCGACGAAAAGAGAGGAAGAAACGCCGAAGGTGCTGCAGGTCTACTACAACCTTGTTAAGGACGGCGACGTGGTAGTGGTATCCAATTACCACGAGAATGTGCCTCAATTGGATCTGGGAACCGCTCGTCTCGGTAATGTTACGGTAATTAACAATACTTCCTTCACCATGGTCAAGGCAGCGTCCATTACCGACTTTTTCGCGCTGGGCAACAGCTTCTGTTCCATATCCGCTCCTGTTACCAACGCCTACGTTTACGATCCTTCCGTTGTCAATTTCAACGATAATGTACAAAAGCTCGTTATAAACGTAGACGAAGCGGCAAGCACCTCGTCGCTGGGCTGTGTGGGTACGCTGGATCACCTGATGGTCCTGTTTACCTCCAACAACAGCTCCTACAATCTGTACAACTTTAACAAGGGAACCTTTTCCTTTGAAGACGGCGTGGTGACAACGGCTTCATACAATTTCACAACATATCCCGCGCCTACTCCCTCTCCCAAGCCTACGCCGGCGCCTGTAACGCCTCCCGGCGGCTACAAGCTGAAGGAAGTATTCGACGAGAAATTTTATGCGGACCGTTACCCGGATCTGAAGGCAGCTTACGGATATAACAGGGAAGCCCTGTGGACACACTTCATCACATGCGGCATAAATGAAGGCCGTGCCATGAACAACCTGCTCGATGTTGTAAAATACAAAAACACATACGCAGACCTGAATGCCGCTTTCGGCAACAACTGGGATGCTTATCTTGAGCATTACCTGACCACCGGCGCAAAGGAAGGCAGAGATTCGGGCACAGGCTTCAACGCTCTGGTCTACGCTTCCGAGTATGCAGATCTGCAGAGGATATACGGTGACGACGTTCTGGCGCTGTGGAAGCATTACAATACCGCTGGAAAAGCGGAAGGCCGCTAATCCCGGATCATAATATTTGGGGTACACTAAAACGTTTCGGCTCAATATATAACAACAAAAACTCTATGTGGCGGCGAAAGCTCTCACATAGAGTTTTGTTTATTCAAAATAATATTTCCTTATTTGCCTCCGTCTAAGCAGCGGGACATAAAATTATTGGTATTGACTCTCGCCGCAGGAAAACGCACCGTTCGGAAGCCTGCCTACTTCAGCGCAAATGCCGACACCAGCGCCCAGGCCTCCGGAGTCCCATAGCCTATCCGCCACACTGCCACTCCGCCGATTCCCTTACTGCTCATCACATTCAGCTTTACCTTGATGGATTCCTCATCCTCTATCCAAATCTGATATCTTGCGTTGCCGTTCTGCCACTCCGCATAATTCTGGCATGTATCCTCGTCCCATACGGGAGGCTGGCTCAGACGGCTCACAAAGCTTTTCATATTGCTCAGGGTTATATATTGGTCCGTCACCTGGGTTCCTTCCGTTTTCCACAGAATCGTATAGAAGGGCAGCGCGTTGACGATCTTCTCCGCCGGTACCTGTTCCAGTGTCTTGTCAAGGCCGTTTGAAACATAGCCGATGCTTGCCACGCTTCCCGGATCGCCGCTGCCGTGCCAGTGTTCGTCATAGCCCATGATAATAACATAGTCCACGACCTTTCCCTGGGTATCCAGCCTGTAATGATTGTTGAACTGGAAGGGCACATAATTGTCAGTGGACAATATAAGCTTTTCCTTCCGGCACAGTACGGACAGCTCCCTCAAAAACTGTACATAATGCTCTCCGCATTCTACCGATATTCCCTCAAAGTCAATATTGACACCGTCCAGCCCCAATCCTGCGGCAGTTTCCACTATATTCTGTGCCAGACGCTGCCTTTTCGACGTAGAGGAGAGAACCTCATAGCTGCTGACCGGAGTGGACGTCTCCAGCTCATAATTAAAATTGTCCCATACCCCCCATACCTGAATCCCGGCTCCGTGCGCCTTATCCACATACTCCCGCGCCGCATAGGAGCGGAAGGAGCCCTCGTTGTCCGTGAGGCTGAACCATGTGGGCGCGATAACATTAATGCCCCTGCTCTCCTCAAGCATTGCGTCCAGCGTAGCGTTACCGCCCACTCCGCCGATAGAGTGCCAGCCAAGGCAGACCTTGCCATCCATGGCAATACTGGTATATTCCTCCACATAATCCGTCACCGGCGTCTCCTGCTCCGTGCCGTAATTACCCAGGCGCTTGTTCTCCACATAGCCGATCATGGAATCCGAGGTCTTCACCCTGCTCCAGGTCTCCATCTCCTCGAGAACTTCCACCGTTTCGCCCCGCTCAAGCTCCTTCAGAATGGGGCTTTTAATCCCTCCCTTGACGCGCAGCTGCGTGTCCTTTGCTATCTCCGCCGTGGCTTTTTCTCCCCATTCCGTGTAGACCTGCACATGCCGGTCAAACACCTCATATGAATAATTGGTAAACCGCCTTATATATTCCGCCGCGATATAGATATTGCCGTCCCGCTGAAGGCAGGCTGCAGCCCCAGCCTCATGGACCCCGTCCCCGTCGGAGTACTCCGTCTCCCCCAGGACTGCGGCAACAATGTCCAGCGGCGTGGTATAAAGAAGCTTACCGGCATCCTTGTCCATATAAAAGCCGTCGTTTAAGTATGTCTTTACCGTATTATATTCAAAATAGACATCCGGCCCCACAGCCAGCGCATTCTCCGGGATTCTGTCATCCTGGAGTATAATGGCAAGCTGCCCCTCCGTCACTCCGTAATATTCGTCCAGATCCGCCTTCTCACTGCTGTAAGAATACCTGTCCCACATTATTTTGCCGCCATAGCCCACTCCTATGAGCACGATCAGCACAAGCGCAACAATAACCGGTATTGCCTTCTTCATTTCTAACCCCAAGCCTTTCTCTGAAATGTAACTGCCCCCATCCAAAATGCGGGCAGTTACATCATACCACAATTGAGAGTCCGCGTCATTATCATTTTTAAGATATTGTTCGCCAGCCGCAGCACGAGAGGCAATCCCATTTCCGCAGGCGGCATTTCACAAAAACCCATGCCCCTGCCTTCCGCGGCAGAAACACCGGCATTCGGCTCATCCCGGCGCGGACTCCCGGACCGCTACCGCCCGGTCACCCGGTCAAAGCGGATCTGCTCCAGCGCGCCGGTATCCCCCAGTACGTAGTCCGCCATATATGTGCTTCCTTCGCAGACGGCCCTGGCGGCAATTTCCCCGGGCAGCGCGGCTTCTCCGTCCACAAACAGCTTTACTCCCTTCTGTTGCATCTGCTCAAGCAGGATAAGCATGTTTTCCCTTGCGACAGACATCTCCGCCGCATCCTTTTTTACCGCCTCCTCACTTATTACATTTGCTTTTGTAATACCTTCTTTTGTAATATTTTCTTTTATCATACTTTCTTTCGTTACTTCGCTCATTCTTTCATGGCTTTCATCATGCAAAGAAATACCTCCTGTCTTCCAGGCCCCCGGCCAAAAGGATCTGTGATGAATCATTCCCCGGAAGCCCTCTAAGTAATCCCATACAATCGTCGTAAATGAAAATAAGTGCCTTCAGCAGTACATTTATGGCAAAAATTGCCATTGTCTTATGCGTTTAAAAAGAATTATGTTTGTGAAAAATTTAGTTGAAATACTACGATCAAGCAGCTGTACAAATCAGCACGTTTGCTTGCAAGACATCCTCAAAGATTATGTCAGTTTTTTTTAACTGTCATATAATGTGTTATACACACTTAAAATAATACAAGGATGGACCGGGACGAATTGTCCCAAAATCTGCTAAATCAACTTGAATACAAGACTGCCGCCTCCTTCCCCGTACAGAGTACCGAAGGCACTTATGTATTTATTATATCCAGGTCTTATTGATTTGGCAAGACTAAAATGAAAATTTATTAAAAAATATTAAACTCAATTTCTGCTATTGACTTAAAACACACGAAAGTATATGATTAGATAGCTTTATTGTAAAGCGCGGAACCATCGGATAAACATACGTCCGATAAACATGTTACAACAGAGAACTATGCAGGAAGGAAGGGTTGTCGTATGAAAATTGAAAAAGTAAATGAGAACCAGATTCGCTGCACTTTAACGCGGGAGGATTTAGCCAGCCGGGAGCTTAAGATCAGCGAACTGGCATATGGAACGGAAAAGGCAAAAAACCTGTTCCGCGATATGATGAGACAGGCAAATTTTGAGTTCGGCTTTGAAGCAGAGGATATTCCTCTTATGATAGAGGCAATTCCGTTAAACGCGGAGTGCATTGTTCTGATTATCACCAAAGTGGAGGACCCTGAGGAGCTTGACACTCGCTTTTCCAGATTTGCCCCCTCCGTCACCGAGGACGGCGATGATGACGAAATGCTAAACGAATACGCCGGAAGCGCGTCGACCGATGTCCTTGACCTGTTCCGGCGGATACAGACGGAAGATACTGCCGAAGGCGCTTCCGCCGACGGAATGCAAAATCCCCGGACGGACGAGGCAGACAGCGAACGCACACGGGTCTTTATGATGCCTACTCTGCAGCATGTCATGAATGCCGCCGCCGTTATCGGCGGGCGCTACAACGGTCTGAGCCGCCTTTATAAGGACGAGCGCACCAACAATTACCTGCTTCTTCTGACACAGGGGCAGGAAAACAGCGCCGATTTCGACCGAAGCTGTAATATTGTTTCCGAATACGGCACCGTCCAGCGCACGGCATCGGCAAGCAGC